>Ga0209758_1000075_pt1 | contig 271585 bp, 253 predicted proteins | sample AraplaMF_Col_mMF_FD_184258 | JGI IMG/M metagenome (GOLD analysis project Ga0209758, IMG submission 184258) | Arabidopsis root microbial communities from the University of North Carolina, USA - plate scrape MF_Col_mMF (SPAdes) (version 2) | ecosystem: Host-associated > Plants > Roots >...
AATACTGCGGGCGACATGGCGGGCCGTGCGTACGGCAAAACCGTGTGGTCCTGGCCGTCGTTGCTACGGTCAAGCCGGATCGAAGATGTGCGCGAGCCCAACCGGGTGGACGGCATCATCCAATTCGAACGGCGAGGGAGGCCAAAGGAAAGTTCGGCTCCCGGGAGAGCACGGCATAAGCCGTCCGACCATCGCGCAGGGAAGGCCGAGTGATCGGCGTCACCTGTATGCTGCTGTGCGGTTCTTCCTGCGTGTGCATTTCGCGCAGCGGACCGCGGGTGCCTGTCGGCACCCGGCCTTCCCTGTGCCCTCTTGGATTTGAGGGTGCGAAGATGAAGCAAAGCTCGGGCGAACAAGCCGCGAGAACGACAAGGCATGTCTGCAGCCATACACAAGGTGTCATCGCCCGCGAAGGCGGACGATCCAGTATTCCAGAGGCGGCAGTGATAGAGCCGAGAAGCCGCAGCGTACTGGATTCCCCGCCTTCGCGGGGAATGACAGTCTGGTTGGAGAAGCGAGTTGCCACGCCTCACACCGTCATTGCAATGACGTGGAGAGAGCGTGCATCCCACCTCACTCTCGTGCCCCGGACGCAGCGCAGCGCTCTCCCGGCGATGCGAAGCATCGTCCGGAAGCGGTGCGCTGCGGCTTGTCTGGGACACGAGTGCGGGACGGGCAATCCGATGCGAAGTCCGCCGGCACGTGCCGATCAAATATTCGGCAGTCATGCCCGCTGGCGCCGATGGACTTGCCCGCGGCAATCCGGTTCAATGGGGCAATCGAGTTTCCAGGCGACAATGATGTCGAGATATCTGCTGGTCCTGCTGCTGATGGCCTCGCCGGCGGCCGCGCAAGTCAAGATGACGCCGAAGACCAATGCGGCGCACCCCGATCCCTGTGCCCCGATCGGCCGTACCGCGGATGGCAAGCTGGTCTACTCGATGAAATGCGAGACCCTGCCGGCACCGCCCGCACCGCCACCGCAGGCGGAGCTGAAGGAGGCGCCGCCGCCCGCCGCCGAGGTGGAACCGGAGACGCGGCGGAGCGGCATTTTCGGCTGGTCCTACGACCGCAGGTGATGCGCCGCGCCACTTGCGCGAAACCGTCGGGAGTGCTCTTTGCTTGAGAGTGTTCCGCGGGCCACCGGCCCCGATCCAGAGAGATGAGGATGGGCAAACTCGTTATCCGCGCGGGTGATTTCACCTTCGACGCCCGCTTCGAGGAGCAACTGGCCCCCAAGACCGTCGCCGCCTTCCGACCGGCGCTGCCGTTCGAGAGTCACATCATCCATGTGCGCTGGAGCGGCGAGGGCGTGTGGATGCCGCTCGGCGATCGCAATTTCGGCGTCGGTTACGAGAACCACACCAGCTACCCTGCGCCCGGTCAGATCATCCTTTATCCCGGCGGCATCAGCGAGACCGAGATCCTGCTCGCTTACGGCAGCGTGCATTTCGCGAGCAAGATGGGCCAGCTCGCCGGCAACCATTTCATCACGCTGACCTCGGGCCTGGAGAATCTCGCCACCCTGGGTAAGAGCGTGCTGTGGAATGGCGCGCTGCCGATTCGTTTCGAGGAAGTCTGAGTGACCGACGCAAGCTACCCGCGCGATCTCCGTGGTTACGGCCGCAACCCGCCGCACCCGCAATGGCCCGGCGATGCCAAGGTCGCCGTGCAGTTCGTCGTCAATTTCGAGGAAGGCGGCGAGAACAACATTTTGCACGGCGACCGCGCCTCGGAAGCCTTCCTGTCCGACGTGCTCGGGGCGCAGCCCTGGCCGGGCCAGCGCCATGCCAATATCGAATCGATGTTCGAATATGGCTCGCGCGCCGGCTTCTGGCGGCTGTGGCGGATGTTCAGCGAGCGCAACTGGCCGACCACCGTGTTCGGCGTCGCCACCGCGCTCAAGCGCAACCCCGAGATCGTCGCGGCGATGAAGGAGGCGGGCTGGGATATCGCCAGCCACAGCCTGAAATGGATCGAGCACAAGGACATGAGCGAGGCGCAGGAGCGCGCCGAGATCGCCGAAGCGATCCGCGTCCACACTGAAGCCACCGGCTCGCGTCCGCTCGGCTGGTACACCGGGCGCTCCTCGATCAACACCAACCGTCTCTTGATGGAGGAAGGCGGCTTCCTCTATCTCTGCGACTCCTATGCCGATGATCTACCCTATTGGATCAAGGGCGCGAGCGGCAAGCAGCTCGTCATTCCCTATACGTTAGACGCCAACGACATGCGCTTCATCAACCCGCAAGGGTTCGCCGAAGGCGAGCAGTTCTTCACCTATCTCAAGGACGCCTTCGATGTGCTCTACGCCGAAGGCGAGAGCGCACCGAAGATGATGTCGGTGGGCCTGCACTGCCGCCTCGCCGGCCGTCCCGGCCGCGCCGCCGGGCTGATGCGCTTTCTGGATTACATCGGCAAGCACGAGCGCGTCTGGGTGCCGACGCGATTGCAGATCGCACAGCACTGGCACGACAAGCATGCGCATCTCGCGACTGATGCGTTCGAGATCGGTTGAGAGCGATGACACAAATCTCGCTCGCAGATCTCAACGCCGCCAGCCAAGCCGATTTCGTCGCGGCGCTCGCCAATGTCGTCGAATACTCGCCGTGGATCGCGGAGAAGCTTGCCGGGCAGCGGCCATTCGCCGGGATCAACCAGTTGCACGCAGCGCTGATGGCGGCGATCCAGAGCGCCGAGCCGGACGCGCAACTGGCGCTGATCCGGGCGCACCCCGATCTCGCCAACAAGACCCAGCGCGCGGCGGGGCTGACGGCAGAATCGACCGACGAGCAGAACGGGGCCGGGCTCGACCGATTGTCGGAGGCCGAATACGCGGCGTTCGAACGCGTCAACACCGCCTATCGCGACAAGTTCGGCTTCCCCTATATCGTCTGCGTGCGCCGTCACACCAAGGATTCCGTGCTGCGCGATTTCGAGATCCGGTTGCGCAACATCGCCAAGACCGAGACGCGGCGCGCGATCGAGGAAATCGGCCGTATCTCCGCGCTGCGGCTCGATCAGCTCGTCACCGCCGACGACAAGTTGAAGGTGCACGGCCGGCTGTCGACGCATGTGCTGGACAATCACATCGGCAAGCCTGCGCCGGGGATTGCGGTCGAACTCGTCGAGCTCGCAAGCCTCGGCGAGAGCCGCGTCATCGCGCGCGCCATCACCAACGCGGACGGTCGCACCGACCAGCCGCTGATCGGCGGCCGCCCGCTGCCGATCGGCCGCTACGAGCTCAAATTCAGCGTTGCCAAGTACTACGCCGAACGCAACGTGCCGCTGTCCGATCCGCCCTTCCTCGACGAGATTCCGCTACGCTTCGCGATCAGCGAGCCGGAGGGCCACTACCACGTGCCGCTGTTGGTCACGCCGTGGAGCTATTCGACCTATCGCGGCAGCTAGCTGCCGAACTTGTCGTGCAACGCCGGAAACAGCCGGTCCGGCTTGAACGGCGGCGCGGTGAAGCGGATGCCGGTGGCGTCTGCAATCGCGTTGCCGAGCGCGGCGGCGACCGGATTGTACGGGCTCTCGCTCATCGACTTCGCCCCCAGCGGCCCAATCGTGTCGGACGTGTCGGCGAAGTACACCTCCGTGCGCGGCACGTCGGCGAAGGAGGGCAGGTGGTAGTCGCGGAATCTCGGGTTGGTGACGCGCCCCTCGGCATCGATCACCATCTCCTCGTAGAGCGCGGCACCGATCGCCTGCGCGACGCCGCCTTCGACCTGACCGCGGCACTGCATGGGATTGGCGACAATTCCGGCGTCCGCCGCCTGCACGCTCCTGAGAATCCTGAGCTCGCCCGTGCCCTTGTTCACGGCGATACGAAAGCCCTGGACGTTGAAGCCGACCGACCGCGGCGTGCCCGCGGAATTGCCGCTGCCCGCGAACGGCTGACCGCGTTCGCGCGCGAGCTTCGCCAGCTCCGTAAAATTCATGCGCCGGACGCCGCTGACGACGGCGTTGTCCTCGAGCACGCAAGTCCCGACGTCACACAGCCACGCAGCGGCGGCCGTCGCCTTCAGCTCGGCCGCAAGCTGCATGGAAGCCGCATGGGTCGCCTTGCCGGCGACGAAGGTGCCGGCGCTGCCATAAGCGCCGGTGTCGTGCCCGCCATGTGCCGTGTCGGATTGGCGCAAATGGATTCTGTCGACGGTGGTTGCCAGCGTAGTCGCTGCGATCTGCCGGTGCACGGTGCTGGTGCCGTTGCCGAACTCGGCGGTGCCGACGGTGAGGTCGAAGCCGTCCTCGCTGAGCGCGATCGTGGCGTCGGCGAAATGGCCGGCCGGCGGCGCGGAGTCGATCATGGTGAGGGCGATACCGTCGCCGATCAGCCAGTCCGGCGAAAGCTCGGGCTGAGGGCCGTCGGCCTGCATGGCGCGCTCGACGAGGTCGAGGCACTGGTCGAGGCCGTAGGAGCCGTAGAGCACGTCGTGAAATTCGGATGGCGGCGGCGACAGCATGGGATCGCCCTCCCTCACGATGTTGCGCCGGCGCATCTCGTAGGGGCTGATGCCGAGCTGCCTTGCCAGCTCGTCGATCGCAGCTTCGATCGCGATCAGGGTCTGGGGCAGGCCGTAGCCGCGAAACGCGCCCGCCGGGACCGTGTTGGTGTAGACGGCGTAGCCGTCGACCCGCTTGTTCGGGCAGTTGTAGACGGCGATCGACTCGGACAGCGAATGGAACATCACGGGCCCGGCATGATTGCCGTAAGCGCCGGTGTTGGAGAGCACGTCGAGCTGGAGCGCGGTGAGTTTGCCGCTGGCGTCGGCGCCGGCCTTGATGTGCACCCGCATCGGATGCCGCGTCGAGGTCGCGACGAACTGCTCCTCGCGGGTGAACTCCAGCTTCACGGGACGTCCGGTCTTGAGCGCGGCGAGCGCCAGGATGTCCTCGACGAACATCTCCTGCTTGCCGCCAAAGCCGCCGCCGACGCGCTCGCAGAACACGCGGACCTTGTCGATCGGAAGCTCAAAGATATCAGACAGCGCGCGGCGGGTCAGGAACGGCACCTGCGTCGAGGTGCGCACGTTGAGCACGCCTGCCTCGTCGCGCCAGGCGAGGCCGCCATGGGTTTCCAGCGCCGCATGCTGCACGCGATGGCTGTGGAAAGTGGCCTCATAGGTGACGGCGGAGGTCGCGAGCGCCGCCGCGACGTCGCCGAACTCGCCATGCGTCTCCGCCGCGAGGTTGCGCTGGGGATCGGCGATGCGGTTCGCGGTGGTGCGGTCGGGGTGAATGATCGGCGCGCCCGGCGTCATCGCCAACTCCGGATCAATCAGGGCAGGCAAAATCTCGTAGTCGACCTTGAGCCGCCGGCAGGCCTCCTCGGCCGCGGCTTCGCTCTCGGCCACGACCGCGGCGATCCTCTGTCCGATGAAGCGGACGACGTCATCGAGAACGCGGGTGTCCTCGGGGTCCATCCAGTCCTTTTCGTGCCGCGCGGTCGAGATCAGGATGGAAGGTGCGTCTTCATGTGTCAGCACCGCGTGCACGCCGGGAACGTTCAGCGCGTCCGATGCGTCGATCGCCACGATCCTGGCGTGGGCATGAGGCGAGCGCGCAAGCTTGACGTGAAGCAGGCCGTCGATCGCGGCGTCGAAAGTGTAGCGTGCCTTGCCGCGCACGATGTCAGGGCCCGCCGGCGCCGGCAGGCTGCGGCCGAAGGCAGCGCCGGCCTCGACGCTCGCCTCGACATTGGTCCTGCCGAGCAATGCGTCCTCGATCGCGCCATAGCCGGTGCAGCGGCAGATATTCCCCTTCAGCGCCGACCCGAGATCGGTGCGCTGGGCCTGGTTCAGCGAAGCGCAGGTCAGGATCATGCCGGCGGTGCAGAAGCCGCATTGAAAACCCTGAGCGTCGAGGAAGGCCTGCTGCATCGGGTGCGTGCCCTGGTCTCCGCCGAGACCCTCGATCGTGGTGACGGTCCGGCCCTCGGCGCGAAATGCCGGGATCAGGCAGCTGTGCACCGGCTCGCCGTCGAGCAGCACGGTGCAGGCGCCGCAATCGCCGGCGTCGCAGCCCTTTTTCACGCCGAAATGGCCGAGCTCGCGCAGGAACGTGCGCAGGCACTGGCCGGCGCGCGGCTCCTGCGCAAATGTGTCGCCATTGACCTCGAAGCTCATGACGCCATTGTCTCCAGCAACTCGCGGCGAATCTCCTCGGCAAGTCGGAGCGTCATGTGCTTGCGCCAGAACGGCCGGCCGTGGATGTCGGTGTGGTACAGCTCGTCCGTGATTTGCTGTGCGATCGCGTCGCGCAGCGCGTTCGCGTCCGGGGCTTTGCGGAAGGACAGCTGGATCGGCCGCACAGTCGATGCGGTGACGGTCAGGTTCAGCGTGCCGTCGGCGTCAAGGAGCCCGATCAGCAGCGCCGCCGAGCGGCCGACTGGCGCCAGTGAGATCTGGCGAAACGCCGTGCGGCGTTTCAATGCGGCAAGCGGAATATCGATCTGTCGAAGCAGGTCGCCCGGCGTCAGGCGATTGCGCTGGTTACCGGTGACGAACTCGGCGACGGGGATCCGCTGCTCGCCGCCGCCGGCCTTCCAGATGGTGCAGACGCCGTCGAGCGCTGATGTGAGCGAGATCATCGGTCCCGCCGGCAGCGACATGCAGAGATTGCCGCCGATGGTCGCTGTTTTCCAGATCTTGAACGAGGCAAGGAAGGCGCGGCAGCACTGGTTGATCAGCGGCGCGGCGAGCCAGTCTGGCGGGCAGGTGAGACCATCGAGCTCTGCGATGGTGCAGGTGGCGGCGATCGAGAGATGGCTGTCGGTGATCGTCAGCGCCGGCCATTTCAAGTCGGTGAGATCGATCAGCCGCGTCAGGTGCGTTTGCGGCTCGGAGAACAGCCAGGTGCCGCCCGCGAGCCAAGCATCACCTTCGGTCCAAACCGGCAGCTGCGTGCGCGTTTGCGGATGGGCGACCGCTGTGATGGTATTCAAATCCATGGCTGCGCCAACGCTTCCGTCGGTGAATCGTACAGACGAGTCTTGCAAGACCGGAGCCAAGTCGCAACAAACAAGTCGTGGCGCGAAGGTGTCCGGGCCGGCGTTTATCTGGCTGGCCTGTCAGCGGATGTGAAGGAGAAGCGGGACATGGGCGACACAAAGCCGATCTGGATCAGGGATCCCCTGGCCATCCTCGCCGACGGCGCTGCGCGCGGGGTCGTGGTGAAGGATGGCCGGATCGTCGAGCTGGTGCCGGCCGGCGGCACGCCCGCGGCGGCGGACGTGGCGGTGTTCGACGCGGCCGAGCATGTCGTGCTGCCGGGCCTCATCAACACCCATCATCACTTCTACCAGACCCTGACGCGGGCGCTGCCGGCGGCGATGGACCGCGAGCTGTTCCCCTGGCTGCAGGCGCTCTATCCGGTCTGGGCGAAGCTGACGCCTGAAGCGCTCGAGCTCGGCGCCACGGTGGCGATGTCGGAGCTGCTGCTGTCGGGCTGCACCACCACGACCGATCACCACTACGTCTTCCCGGCAGGCCTCGAGGAGGCCGTCGATATCGAGGTCGGCGTTGCAAATCGGCTCGGCGTGCGCGTGTTGCTGACGCGCGGCTCGATGAACCTGTCGCAGCGCAACGGCGGCCTGCCGCCTGACAGCGTCGTGCAGGACGAGGACACGATCCTCGCCGACAGCGCGCACGTGGTGACCAAGCATCACCAGCGCGGCGCGGATGCGATGGTGCAGATCGCGCTGGCGCCGTGCTCGCCGTTCTCGGTGACGACGTCGCTGATGCGCGCCACCGCCGATCTCGCCGGCAAGCTCGACGTGCGCCTGCACACCCATCTCGCCGAGACCGAGGACGAGAACAAATTCTGCGAGCAGATGTATGGCTGCCGTCCGCTCGACTATCTCGAGCAGTGCGGCTGGCTCAATGCACGGACCTGGCTCGCCCACGGCATTTTCTTCAATGCTGACGAGATGAAGCGGATCGGCAAAGCCGGGACGACCATCAGCCATTGCGCGTGCAGCAATCAGCTGCTGGCGTCCGGCTGCTGCCCGGTCTGCGAGATGGAGGAGGCCGGTGTCGGCATCGGGCTCGGTGTCGACGGCTCGGCCTCGAACGACGGCTCGAACCTGATGCAGGAGGTGCGGGCTGCGTTCCTGCTGCAACGGGCTCGCTATGGCGTGAGCAGGGTCAGCCACAAGGACGCGCTGCGCTGGGCGACCAAGGGGTCGGCGGCCTGCGTCGGCCGTCCGGAACTCGGCGAGATCGCCGTCGGGAAGGCGGCCGATCTCGCGCTGTTCAAGCTCGACGAATTGCGCTTCTCCGGCCACGGCGATCCCCTGGCCGCACTGGTACTGTGCGGGGCGCATCGGGCCGACCGGGTCATGGTAGCCGGACGATGGGCCGTGATCGACGGCGCGATCCCGGGCCTGGACGTCGCCGACCTTATCCGCCGCCATAGCTCGGCGGCGCGGGCCATGCAGGCCGGATAGGGAGAGAATTGAAAGAGGGGGCGACCACAAGTGCCGGGTGCTTCTGGCCACCCCCTCCGAACCTCCTCCGGGAGGAGCAGGTGAATTGGGTAAAGCAAGAAGCGTGCTACTTGCCCGGAAGCTTGTCGTCGATGCCCTTGACGTAGAAATTCATGCCGAGGATCTGCCCGTCGTCGAGGTGATCGCCGCCCTTGCACTCCACCGGCTTGCCGTCCTGCCCAACGATCGGGCACTTGAACGGATGCAGCTTGCCCGCGGTGATCGCCGCCTGGGCATCCTCCGCCATTTTCTTCACCTCGTCGGGCATGTTGGTATAGGGCGCCATCGCGAACATGTGGCTGTCGAGGCCGCCCCAGCTGTCCTCGGACTTCCAGGTTCCCGCGAGCTCGGCCTTGACGCGCTCGATGTAGTAGGGGCCCCAGGTGTCGAGGATCGAGGTGAGCTGGGTCTTGGGTCCGAACTTGATCATCTCGGAATCCTGGCCGAAAGCCAGCTTGCCGCGTTCGCTGGCGATCTGCATCGCGGCAGGCGAATCCGTGTGCTGCATGATGACGTCGGCGCCCTGGTCGATCAGCGCCTTGGCGGCGTCGGCTTCCTTGCCGGGATCGAACCAGGTGTTGGCCCAGATGATCTTGACCTTGATGTTCGGGTTGATGGTCTGCGCCGCCAGCATCGTCGCATTGATGCCGGAGACGACCTCCGGAATCGGGAACGAGCCGATATAGCCGAGCACGCCCGACTTCGACATCTTGGCCGCGATCAAGCCTTGAATGTAGCGGCCCTGATACCATCTGGCCGAATAGGTCGACATGTTCGGGTTGCGCTTGTAGCCGGTGGCGTGCTCGAAATGTACGTTCGGATATTTCTTGGCGACCTTCAGCGTCGGGTCCATGTAGCCGAACGACGTCGTGAAGATCAGCTTGTTGCCCGCGCGGACCAGCTGCTCGATCGAGCGTTCGGCGTCGGGACCTTCGGGCACGTTCTCGAGATAAGTGGTCTCGATCTTGTCGCCCAATTCCTTCACCAGCGCCTGGCGCGCCAGATCGTGTTGATAGGTCCACCCCAAGTCGCCGATCGGACCCAGATAGATGAAGCCGACCTTGAGCTTGTCGGCGGCGGAGGCTGCACCGATGCTCCCGGCGAGCAAGAGTCCGGCGGCCAGCGCAAGAAACGATTTCCTCATCATCGATCTCCACATCAGGGGAAAGCCACGATCCGCAACGCGTGCGCCCCATCGCGCGCGTCGCGAGAATGAAATTCAGCGGTCGGGAACGAACACGGTGCCGAGCGCGGCCGGTGCGGTCGAGCCGCCGCTGCGCGCGCGGGAAAGCAGAACCAGAACGATGATGGTCGCGAGATAAGGCAGCGCCGACATGAATTGCGAGGGAATGCCGACGCCCCAGCCCTGCGCGTGCAGCTGCAGGATCGTCACTGCGCCGAACAGATAGGCGCCGACCACGAGCCGGCCCGGTCGCCAGGACGAGAACACCACCAGTGCCAGCGCGATCCAGCCGCGGCCCGCGGTCATGCCGGGGATGAAGAACGGCGTATAGGCGAGCGGCAAATAGGCCCCGGCAAGTCCGGCGCAGGCGCCGCCGAACATTACGGCGAAGGTGCGGATGCGCAGCACGGGATAGCCGAGCGCGTGCGCGGAAACATGGTTGTCGCCGCAGGCGCGCAGGATCAGTCCCGCCCGCGTGCGGTACAGGAACCACCAGACGCCGAGGACGAGGGCAATGGAGACATAGACGAAGCCGTCCTCGCCGAACAGCACGCGGCCGACCAGCGGGATGTCGGTGAGGCCCGGAATGAAGAGATGAACCGCAGGCGTGATGCGTTCGCCGACGAAGCCCGCGCCGATCAGGCCGGACAGTCCGACGCCGAGAATGGTCAGCGCGAGACCGGTCGCGACCTGGTTGACCGCGAGTCCGAGCGCCATCAATGCAAAGATCAGCGACATCATCGTGCCTGCGACGATGCCGAACAGCGCGCCGATGAAAATCGAGCCGGTGAGCCAGGCGCCGGCAAAGCCGCAGGCCGCGCCGACGATCATCATGCCCTCGACGCCGAGGTTGAGTACGCCGGAGCGTTCGGTGACGAGCTCGCCGGTCGCGGCGATCAGCAGCGGCGTCGACGCGGCGAGCACCGAAAGGATGATGGCCTCAACCAGCTCCACGGGTCACCTGTCGGTTCGGGAAGACCAGCTTGAAGCGGTAGAGGATCAGGGAATCGCAGGCGAGCACGTAGAACAGCAAAATGCCCTGAAACACCTTGGTGACGTCCAACGGGATCTTCATCGCGATCTGGGCCTGCTCGCCGCCGATAAAGGTCAGTGCGAGAAAAAGGCCTGCAATTAATATTCCAAGCGGGTTCAGCCGGCCAAGGAAGGCAACGATGATCGCCGTAAAACCGTAGCCGGGTGAGATGCCGGGCTGGAGGTGTCCGACCGGACCCGCGACCTCGATGATGCCGGCAAGGCCCGCGAGCGCGCCCGAGACCGCGAAGGTCAGGATGACCAGCTGGTTGGCGTTGAAGCCGCCGAACCGTGCCGCACGAGGCGCGGCGCCGACGACGCGGATCTCGAACCCCTTGATGGTGCGAGCGAGCAGGATGGCGGCCGCGGCGACGACGAGCAGCGCGATGATGGAGCCGAGATGCAGCCGGCCGCCTTCGATCAGCAGCGGCACCGTCGCCACCGGGTCGAACTCCGCCGTGGTCGGGAAGTTGAAGCCGTGCGGATCGCGCCATGGCCCGCGCACGAGATAATCGAGGAAGAGGTCGGCGACATAGACCAGCATCAGGCTGGTCAGGATCTCGCTGGCACCGAACTTCACCTTGCAGATCGCGGGGATCAAGGCATAGAGCGCGCCTGCTGCGGCGGCGAGCACGAGCATGGCCGGCAGCACCCAGGCGCCGGCGTCGGTGCCTTGCGTCCTCACCGCGATCCAGCTTCCGGCCACCGCGCCGATCAGGAATTGTCCTTCGGCGCCGATATTCCAGGCGTTGGCGAGGTAGCACAGCGACAGTCCGATCGCGATCATCACCAACGGCGTCGCCTTCACCGCGATCTCCTGCAGTGAATAGCCGTCGGTCAAGGGCGCGATGAAATAGGCGTGCAGCGCGAGTAGCGGATTCTTGCCGAGGATCGCGAACAGGATGACCATGGTCAGAATCGTGAGCCCGATCGCGATCAGCGGGGAGACCAGCGCGATCGTGCCAGAGCGCTCGGCGCGCTTCTCAAGCACCAACTGCATGCGCGGCCTCCTTCGGCTCCAGGCTGCTGCCACCCATCAGCAGGCCGAGCCTTTCGCGGGTCGCCTCGCTGGTGGCGAGCGGCGCTGACAGCTTGCCGTGGAACATCACCGCGATGCGGTCGGCGATCTCGGTGAGCTCGTCCAGATCCTGGCTGGTCACGAGCACGGCGGCCCCCGCGGCTGCGAGATCGAGCAGCGCCTGGCGAATGACGGCGGCGGCACCGGCATCGACGCCCCAGGTCGGCTGGTTCACCACCAGCACCGCGGGGTTGCGCAGGATCTCGCGTCCGACGATGAATTTTTGCAGATTGCCGCCGGACAGCGATGCAGCCTCCGGATCGCGCTTGGCCTTGCGCACGTCGAACGTCTCAGTCGCCCGGTCGACGGTATCAAGCGTGGCGGCGGCATTGATGAAGCCGCGATGGACCATGCCGCTCGCGGCGTGTCCGGTGAGCAGCGCGTTCTCCGACAGCTTCATGCGCGGCGCGGTGCCGTGGCCGAGCCGCTCCTCCGGCACGAAGGCGGCACCCAGCTTGCGCCGTTGCGTGATCGAGAGATGGCCGGCGGCGATGCCTTCGATCACCACCGTGCCCGGGTCCTTCGACAACCGCTCACCGGATAGCGCAGCGAACAATTCGTCCTGGCCGTTGCCGGCAACTCCGGCGATGCCCAGGATCTCGCCGCCCTTCAGCTCGAACGAGATGTGCTCTAGCCGTACGCCGTGTGCTTCGCCCGGCGCGAGTGAGAGATCGTTGACGACGAGCCGCGGCACGGTGGTCTTCCGGCCGGATGCCGCCTTCACCTCCTTGATCTCGCCGCCGACCATCATGCGCGCGAGCGAGGCGGCGGTCTCGAGCCCCGGATTGCAGGTCGCGACCTTCCTGCCGCCGCGCAGGATCGTGGCGGTATCGCAAAGCCGCTTCACCTCTTCGAGCTTGTGGCTGATGTAGAGGACGGCGCGGCCTTCCGCCTTGAGGCGCTCCAGCACGACGAAGAGTTGATCGGCCTCCTGCGGCGTCAACACCGCGGTCGGCTCGTCGAGGATCAGGAATTTCGGCTCCTGCATCAGTGCGCGGACGATCTCGATGCGCTGGCGCTCGCCGACCGATAGTTGCCAGACCTCGCGCCGGGGGTCGAGAGGAAGGCCGTAAGTCTTCGATACCCGCTCCAATCGCGCCGACATGTCCTTGAAGGACTCCTTGCCGTCGAGGCCGAGCGCGACGTTCTCGGCGACGGTGAGGTTGTCGAACAGCGAGAAATGCTGGAACACCATGCCGATGCCGCGGCGGCGCGCGTCCGAGGGACCGGACAGAGTGATTCGTTCGCCCCGCCAGCGAATCTCGCCAGCGCTGGGTTGGATCAGGCCGTAGATCGCCTTCACCAGCGTCGACTTGCCGGCGCCGTTCTCGCCGAGCAATGCGTGGATTTCGCCGGACCGGATATCGATGTCGATGGAATCGTTGGCGAGGAAATCGCCATAGCGTTTGGTGAGTCCGATCGTCCGCAGCAGCGGGGACTCGCCGGAATTCAGGCTGTCAATTGTCGAATCCAACATTCGCTGACGCGCTTGCATGGTGAAGTGCCCCAATAGTGAGCCAGTTTGAACCGCGGCGTAAGGTGTGAAAATGCGTCATCCCTTGCTCAACGCGTTGGCAGGCACCGGGTGGTGGGTGCAGCGCGCGGCTTCCGTGGACGCCTGTTGCAGATTTGTGACGGTCCAAGCCAAATCGGAACCCGCTAAGCAGACTTGACGTCGCAGTGAGCAGAATAGCGCCACCGCGCCCATGCACTGCGGCTCGCCCCACCACCGGCTGCCGACCCATCGCTCTCGCAAGCTCCGTTCGGCAAAAAAGAAAAGGGAAATCAAGCAGAAATGTCCGGCAATGGACGGCCTCGCCCGGCCCTATGTCCCGCGGTGGTGGCGCGCAAGAACCTTCCGGATTCCGCGATGAAGCGTCGCCTCGTGCCGAAACAAGCGGCATGGCCTGAAAAAAGTTGAGGCTTCTCACTCCCGGTGATCGGCGCAACTGTCGCACCCAAGGGCGTTCATTGACGTGTGCAAACTCGGGGGTATTCAGGATGTCGTTTCGTTACACGGCAATGGCAGCAGCGGCGCTGTCACTTGCTACGCTGGCCACCGGTGGCCAGGCTTACGCGGCGGACTTGCCGGTCAAAGCTGCCAAGAAAGCGTCGGAGCTTCCGTTCTTCCTGGTGATCGATAACCGCGTCACCTTCTCGTACATCTTCAACGCCTCTCAACCCGGTGCGTGGTCGTTCCGGCCGGATGGGTCGATCGACAGCAAGACCACCAAGCAGGTGTACTCATTCACCCATTTCGACGCCTGGGCGTATGGCACGAACTTCTTCACCATCTCCATGTTCAAGTCCGACCACAATGACCCGGCCGGGCCGTGCACGAATGCGGGGACGATCTTCGGTGCGCCGGCGACGTGCGCGGGTGCGACCGAAATCTACGGGCTGTTCCGCTCGACCTTCGGCTGGAATGAGCTCTTCAACACCAAGGCGTTCAGTGCGGGACCCCTGCACAATATCTCGTTCGAGGTCGGCATGGATGCCAATACCGAGAACAGGTATTTCGGCGCCGCCAAGCGTGACGTCGTCGGCGGCCTGCAGTTTGCGTTTGATCTGCCCTACAAGGGCTACATCAACGTCGCGCCGCTGGTGTATTGGGAGTTCGCCAATCACAACGCGTTCAGCCAGTGCGGATTGTTCGGTCCGGGCGTTCCCGGCGTGACCTGCATCGCGGATGGCAACACCTCGTTCAAGCCGACCTGGGCCGTCGAGATCAACTACTACATGGACCTCGGTTTCCTGCCGCCGAACATGCAATATTTCTCGATCAGCGGTCGCGCCGGCTGGTACGGCAAGAAGGGCACCGACACCGAACCGCTTCCCTACAGCCCGGCGAACGGCGTCTACAATACGGCAGTAGAGCTGAATTCTGAGCCGATCCGCTTGACCTTCGATGCTTCGAAGGCCGTCTGGGGTGACAAATACTCGCACTTCGTGGACGTCTGGGTGGCTTACCGCTACTGGCAGAACAAGTTCGGACTCGATCACAACCTCGCCGTCGGCTGCACCACGGCCGTCGGTGGTCGGACGGTGAGCACGGGGTCGTGCACCGAGTCCTCGCTCTACTCCGGTATCACCGTGAAGTTCTGATCGCCGCCGCTCGGCAGCCATAGGGTGGATTAGCTGCAGGCGTAATCCACCAACTTCGGCTGGCGAGCCTGGAAGCCTGGTGGGTTACGCCGGCGGACTGCGCTTCGCACAGCCGCCAGCTAACCCTGCTATTGATCGGAGTTGGTGTTTACCTCGTCCACGCGCCGTCGTGCAGCGCTTCGGCTTCGTCCTCGAGCAGCGGGCCAACGACCTCGGTCGGTCGCTGGCCGCTGGCAAAGACCTCGCGGCACGGCAGGTCGAGCGTGGGATTCTCCGGATGGTTGCCGGTGATGCCGCGCAAGCGATGCTCGCTGAGACCGTAGACGACGCGGCCGATGCCGGCCCAGTAGATCGCACCGGCGCACATCGCGCAGGGCTCCGCGGAGGAATACAGCGTCGCTGTTGCCAACACATCGCGGCTGAATGTGCGGCAGGCCTGGGTGGCCGCGAGACGTTCGGCATGCGCGGTGCCGTCGTGATCCGGCATGTAGCCGTTCTCGGCCTCGACCAGCACCTTGTCGCCCGCGACGACGATGCAGCCGAACGGATGATTGCCATGGGTGATGGAGCGCCGGGCAACCGCGAAGGAGAGTCGCAGAAAGCGCTCGTCGCGTTCGGATGCGCCACTCATCGCCGCTCCCTGGTCAGTACCCCGCCACGCGCCAGCCGACCGCAGCGTCGCCTGTCGTGTTTCATAGACGAATTCGGGTGAACTCACTACCGGCCGATCGAAGATTGTCGTCGCCGGGGCTGGTTGAAGACGCCTCGCCGGAGGCCGACACGTCATCTGGACGAAACACGAATCAGCCATGCTTTGGATGGTGGCCGCACCATCGGAGTTGGCCTGGCCCACATATGAATAGCGATATCTCGTTGCCCTCACATCGCGGAAACCGGTTCTATCAAGGCGTGGCTGCGACGTTTTTCGCCAACGCGCTCCAGGCGGTCAATTTTCTTGGGGATCGATTCCTGAGAAAATCGCACCATTCGTTGTCGGCCATTGAGGATCTTTACCGGCACTCGATGGACAGCGCCTTTTCGGTCACCGAGGCTTTCCTCGTCACGGGCGCACCACACGCATCGGCCTATTATCCCCGCGACTTCGCCTGGTTTTATCCTGATGTCCTCGACCCCGAAACCATCATGGATGCACAAGACGCGGTGCGGCGGGCCCGGCTGCTCGACAAGAGCATCCGTTTGCTGCTGGAGGCTGTTCGCGCCGGCGTCGTCACGACGACCATCGTCCCGGCGGGGCGAGGCCGATATCTCGGCGTGAATTATTTCTCGCGTCCGTCGGACACGCTGCTCGGCATTTTGGCCGGCCTGCAGCAGATGATCTCCGCCGACCAGAGGGCGCCGTCCTATCTGGCGATGTCGCAATGCGCGCATGCCGGCCGCCTGCTGCTGGCCGAATATGGCGGTGACCTGAAGCGTGCGATCCTGCAGCTTGCAAGCGAGCTCGAGCCGCTCGACGACGGCGGCAGCAGGTATCTGCTGTGTGACGCACATGCACCTCGCTCCGCCGCGACGGATACTCGTGCCGAGCGCCGGCGTTTCGTGACCAATGCCTGTGTCCATACGACCTTCGCGTGGAGCGTACAGCTCGGACTCGTCGACGAGAATGAGCTGAAGCGGCTGCTGGGGCGCGACCTTGCGCAGTACAAGAAGGACCTGCTCCGCCTGTTCGGCAGGGACGGATATGTCAGGCATTCCCTGGATGGCCCGGTGAGCTCGCCGGCGTCTTCGGTTGCGCTGGATTTCGTCAGCGTGCATCGCGGCTTCTGGGATCTGAACGATGCGAGCGAGCGGGCATTGTTCGCCGCCACGGCGGATCTGATCATAGCGGAGCCGCGCTTTCGCATCCCCCGCACGTTCCACTTCCTGGTGTCCGCGGACAATCCGCGCAACAAGATGATCCACAAGATTGCGGCTCCCGCCTATCAGGGGCGTTCCTCCTGGCCGACGTTCAACGTCGAATTTGCGGATCGCATGTTGGATTATGACGAACTCTCGGGGAGCGATACCTACCGTTCCTGCGCGCAAGGGATATTGAAGGACATTCGCACCGCGACCGAGCTCCACGGCGGATATCAGGAGCTGATCTCCGAGCAGGGTCTGAAATATCGCACCTGGGCCTACAAGGGCGCGGTGGCTCACTCCTGGTTTCCGCGCTTCCTGTCGGTCTGGAGAAGGGCGTATGGATCGCCGCTTCTCCAGTGGAATGACTGACTCGCGCGCTGACGTGGCGGCGAGGGAAGGGCGCCGATGATCGGCGCGAACTTCACGCCACGAGATCCAGCAGCCGGCACGATCCGCGCACGAGCACCTTGCGCCCGGCCGGCGTCATCGCGGGTACGCCGTCATTGACGACGACGAGGCCGAGTTCGACGAGGCCTTCGACGAGATAGGACTTCGAGAGGCGACCGTTCGACGGCGGGTTGCGAAGTGTGCGCAGAGCTTCCCATTGGTCCGGCGCAAGTTCGAAGTCGAAATCGTTGCTCATGTTGCCTCAAGTGGTCTTACCGTTGGCGCCTCTGTTAGCGACGCCGCATGAAGACCGTGCGACGACAATGAGTCGGGAATTCGGTGAGCTGTTTAGAACATCTCTTCACAAATTGCGGCACTTCGTTGCGACGCGAGACATAGATCGTTCAATCGCGAAGATCGTCCCGCGAAGCGATCACTAATTGATGATCAGCAGTTGATGCTGCGCTGCAAGCTACTGCAGTGCACGGGAAGTATCGCTGTCCCATTCTGCGACGCGATAGGCACAAAAACCATGAGACGAAATGTTCGTGACTCTGCTACGTTGATTCGCGGGGAATGACTTCACACGGCAGGAGTGGAGTGCATGAACAGGCTGGTTGAAATTCGCAGTCAGGAATCCCTGTGTCGGGAGCGCGCGGCGCTCGATTTTAATCGCCGGCTGTTCTGGCTCGCGCAAGCCGAGGAATGGGAGCAGCGCGCGCTCGACGAAATCGCCTATCACTTCCGGGAGTGTAACGTCGGTCAGGCGGAGCTTGCGCGAAACTGACGTTTCGCTCGACTGAGGATGGCCGTGAGCGAGACCTACTGATAAGTCGCCACGATGTCGGACACGGCGCGCTCGAGCTGTTGCGCGGTGGCGCATTGACGCACGACCGTGCAAAAGGTCGCGTAGCGGGGCATCTCGGAATCGCCAAAGCCCCAGGCGAGGCGTCCTTCGGGATTGAGCCAGACCAGGCGCTTCGAGCGCTCGGAGATGCGGCGCAGGATGTCGGCGCGCGGGTCGAGATTGTTGCTGCGGGCGTCTCCGAGCACGATCACCGTGGTCTGCGGCGTCAGCGTACTCATGAACTCCTTCTCGAAATCCACCAGCGAGGAGCCGTAGTCGGACGAGCCGAAGCCGACCTTGGACATGATCTCGGCCATCGCCTCTTCCGGCGAGTTCTTCTCCAGGATCTCGCTGACCTCGATCAAGTGCGAGGAGAAGGCAAAGGAGCGGACGTCGTCGACCACCTCGTGCAGCGAGTGGATCAGCAGCAGGAAGAAATCGGAGACCTGGGCGACCGAGCCCGAGACGTCGCAGAGTGCTACGATCTTGGGGCGGTCACGATGCTTGCGCTTCCATGCGGTCAGGAACGGCACGCCGCCCCAGGCCGCATTGCGGCGGAGCGTGCGGCGGACGTCGAGATGGCCGCGGCGCTGACGCTTGCGCGGCTTGGAGTAGCGCTCGCGCAGGCGGCGCGCGATCTGGCGGATCAGCGCGCGCATCTCGGCGACCTGGCGACGCTCGATGCGTGCGAGCGGGGCGTTGCGCAAGATCTCGTTGCGGAGATTTTCGGCCTCCTCGCGGGCGTAGAGCGCGAGGCCTTGCGAGACGGTGTCGCGCACCGCCTCGCGCAAGGCGTCGAGCGCGGCGCGCAGACGCTCGGCAAGGGCAGGATTGGTCGCGGTCAGCTGGTCGAGATCGTCGCGCAGGCGCTGGAGGCCCATGGCGTCGAGGATGCGGCTGGAGAAGATGCCGCGCTGGGTGGAGTAGCGGATATCCGACAGTGAGGCGGCCCCGGAGGCACTGGCGATGGCGGCTGCGATCGCATTACGGTCCTGCGACAGCAGCATCTGCGCAAGCGGACCCAACTCCTGGGGAGGTTGGCCTTCACCCGTTTCGGCGGCCGCCGCAGACGAGGGCGGCGGATCCGCATCCTGCGAAGCGTTCTCGCTGCTGGCCTCGGGCTGGTCTTGCGGCGGCTCGGGCTGGCTGAAGAACAGGTCAAAACAGTCGCCGAGTGCGAGCTTCTCGTCCTGGGATTTGGCGAGCGTCAGCAGCAGTGAATCGCGCAGGATGGCCCGGTCGGAAAAGCCGACCTGCTTGACCGCACGCATCGCATCGATGCTCTCCGCAGGCGAGACGTGGACGCCCACACCGCGCGCTGCCCGAAAGAAACGATGGAGATTCTCGCGCATCGGCGTCAACCGAAGACGTTGGACCGTGCCGCCTTGGCAATGAAGGTCGTCACCTGCGGCGATGCGGCCTCGATATCGGCTTCGTATTTCAGGAGCACGTTGAGCGTGTCCTTGACGATGTCAGTGTCGAGCTCGGAAGCCTGGAGCAGCACCAGGACGCGGGCCCAGTCGATGGTCTCGCTGACCGAGGGCAGCTTCTTCAGATCGAGCGAGCGGATCTCGTGGATGAATCCGACCATCTGCCGGCGCAGCGTCTGCGAGATACCGGGCACGCGGCTTTCGACGATGCGCTCTTCGAGCCGCTGCTCGGGGAAGCCGATATGCAGATGCAGGCAACGGCGCTTCAGGGCGTCGCCGAGATCGCGTTCGCTGTTGGAGGTGAGGATCACCGTCGGCGGCGTGATCGCAGAGACGGTGCCGAGCTCGGGGATCGTGACCTGGAAGTCGGACAGGATCTCCAGCAGCAGCGACTCGAACTCGGCGTCCGACTTGTCGATCTCGTCGATCAGCAGCACGCAGCCGCCGGGCTGCTCCAGCGCCTGGAGCAGGGGACGCGGCTCGACGAACTCCTTGGAGAAGAACACGTCGCCGAAATCGTGCAACTGGTTAAGTGCGGCATGCAGCGTCTGCGCTCCGCCAAGGACTTCGCCGAGCTTGTCCTTGAGGATCTGCGTATAGAGGAGCTGCTTGGCATATTTCCACTCGTACAGCGCCTTGGCCTCGTCGAGGCCCTCGTAGCATTGCAGGCGGATCATCTTCATGCCGCGCCAGGCGGCGATCGCCTTGGCAAGCTCGGTCTTGCCGACGCCCGCTGGGCCCTCGACCAGGATCGGCTTCTCGATCTGCTGCGACAAATAGACGGCGGTCGCGATCTGCCGGCTCGCGATATAGCCCTGCGCGGCGAGGCCGCTCTGCACTGCCTCGATCGAGGTCGAGGCCTTCTGATCAGCCACGAAAGGGCGCTCCCAAAGGTCTTGCTTGAGGCTTGTTCTGCCTGCGTTCCCGGCAAAGAACAAGCCTCGTTTGGGAGGCATCAGACCCGCGTGAACGGCGTTTTTTCCGCTGAACGCAAATAGTTGAGCGGTTCGCCGCTCGCGCAATCAGTGCCGCAGCAGCTCCGGCTTGCGGATGGTTTGTCTGACTTCGGCGCCGCAATCGGCGCATTCATAGACGAAGTCGATCTTGGCAAGGCTCCAATGCGGTTCGACCTCTCGCACATACATCGGCAGAAACCCCATGCAGGTGGGGCAATTCACGGGCGCGATTTCGACATCCTGATGATGCTGTACATAAGCTGGCATCTCGGTTCTCCTTCGCAGGCGACCACCAAACCCCGTGCCGAAACTACTGCCGGTCGCGCAAGGCGCGTCATTAACTCTGTCGAACGGAGATGGAACGGCGGAGGTTTGTCGCGCGCTGTGACATTCTTGTTACGTGTCCGCACTGTAACTGGCGGACTGAATGCCTATTTTTGCGGCCAATCCGACTCTTCGGATCCTCAACCAACGATAAGGGAGCAATGCCCATGACGCATGCCATTCGTTTTCACAAGACCGGCGGTCCGGAAGTCCTGGTCTGGGAGGAGGTCAGCGTCGGCAAGCCGGGACCTGGCGAGGCGCGCATCCGCCACACCGCCGTCGGCCTCAACTTCGTCGACATCTACAACCGCTCGGGCCTGTACCCGGCGCAACTGCCGAGTGGGCTCGGCAGCGAGGCGGCTGGCGTGGTCGAGGAAGTCGGGCCCGGTGTCACCGATCTGAAGCCGGGCGATCGTGTCGCTTATGGCGCCTCGCCGCTCGGTGCCTATTCCGAGGCGCGGCTGATCCCCGCGGACCGCCTGCTGAAGTTGCCCGACGGCGTCGACGACAAGACCGCGGCGGCGATGATGCTCAAGGGGCTCACCACACAATATCTGATCCGGCAGACCTATCGGGTGAAGGCCGGCGACACCATCCTGCTGCATGCCGCGGCCGGCGGCGTCGGTCTGATCCTGGGGCAGTGGGCCAAGCATCTCGGCGCGACCGTGATCGGCACCGTCAGCAACGACGAAAAAGCCAAGCTCGCCAAGGCGCATGGCTGCGACCACGTCATCATCTATACGCGCGAGGATTTCGCGAAGCGGGTCGATGAGATCACCGGCGGCAAGAAGGTGCCGGTGGTTTACGACTCCGTCGGCAAGGACACGTTCCTGAAGTCGCTGGATTGCCTCGCGCCGCTCGGCGTCGCCGCGCTGTTCGGTCAGTCCTCCGGCGCGGTCGAGCCGCTCAATCTCGGCCTGCTGGCCCAGAAGGGCTCGCTCTACGTCACCCGCCCGACGCTGTTCACCTACGCTGCCAAGCGGGAAAACCTGGTGGCGATGGCGAACGAGCTGTTCGACGTCGTCAAGTCCGGTGCAGTCAAGATCGAGGTGCACCAGACCTATCCGTTGAAGGACGCCGCCAAGGCGCATGCCGATCTCGCCGCGCGCAAGACCACGGGATCGACCGTCCTTCTGGTGTGATGTCCGGCCGGACGGCGGCGCGGGCGGTCTGGCCCGCGTCACGTCCGTTCGTGCTTGCGCAGATCATGCGTGTGATCGAGACGGACCGCCTGGAGGTCGACCTCTTCAGGCGAGATCTGGGGAAGAGCCGCCTCGGTCAGGATGGCCTCGGTGACGTCTTCCACCGAATTCCCGTCAACTTCGTGGATGAACGAAACGTTCCGGTATTCACCTGAGGCGATGCGGGAGATGACCTCTCGCCGCGTGATCTCAGGGTCGACGATTGCCTCGCGGCCCCGCCGCCCATAGTCGATCATCACGACCAAATATTGCATGAAAACGACCCTGCCGCGTCCCGTTGAGGGCACGCGGCAGAGTATTTCCGAAAAACGGAATCGAGTCAAGCTGGATTTCTAAAAAATCGAAATCAGCGGGCGGAGCCCTTACTTCCCTTTCTTGCGGGGGCGCGCCGATTTCGCGCGCAGCCGCTCGAGCTGCCCTTTGGGCATCGACAGGCAGATCTCCCCGACCCAGTCCAGCTTGACGCCGACGATCGGCTTGGCATTGAAGCTGGTGAGATTGACGACGGATGGGCTCTTGCCCCGCTCGATGGTCTTCAGATAGCGCTCGCCGGTCTTGAGCCGGACCACGGCCTCTTCGCCGTAGAAGCTCGACAGCGGATGGCGCTGGTCCTTGTAGACTACGATGACGTCGCCGCTCTCGTATTTGGGCAGCATCGAATCGCCGACGATCTCGAAGGCGACGGTTTCTTCCATGATCGGGAAAGGCAGCGCGATGTCGCCGAGCCCCTCCGGCGGAACCTGCTCGAAATCGGGCTCGATGACGGCCCCGGCGCCGACGCGACCCATGATTGGCGCAAGATTGAGCTCGAGATATTCCATGATCGGAATGATTTCCGAGGCCTTCACCAGGCGTTCACCGCCGAGGATCTCCGAGACCGCGCCGGGCCGCACACCCATGGCCGCCGCCAGGCCGCCTTTGCTCTTGCCCGTCTTCTCCAGGCCCCGTTCGATCATTGCAACGTCCAACATGGTGATTCCCTCGCTTGCGCACCGTCCCGCTCTTGTAATCCGAAATTCGGAATTGTTGCAATTATGAATATCAGAATTATTGCTTGACTTGCGCTTCGGAATACCGGAATGTGCGTGTCGCCTCCCGGTCATGCGATCGGGGGAGGCGCATCACAGGGCAGCAACATGGAACCGGGCCATTGGCCGTCGGAGCATTCCGACGCGCTTCGCGACTATTTTCGCATGGGCATGTCTTATGCGGAGATCGGACGACAGATTAACGCAAGGTTTGGAACGGCTTACACGCGCAGTGCGGTGATCGGCCGCGCCAAGCGGCTCCGGCTCGTCATACCGGAATGGATCGCGAGCCCGTCGCTCGCGCCGTATCTGCAGGGTGAGGCTCCGGTTTCGCCGCGCCGCGCGGTGTTACCGAACCTGAATGTGCCGCCGAAGTCCGCAATGAAGCCTGCGGTGGCAGTGAAGTTGCGCTGCGTCGGCGTTCAGCCGCGCCTGATCCAATTGGTCGAGCTCGAGCCGGCCGACTGCCGCTATCCCTATGGGGGCGACAAGGACGGGGAGGAGATCGCCTTCTGTGGGCATCCCTGCCAGCAGGGCTCCAGCTATTGCGCGCCACATGCGCGCCTGACCCGCCGCTCCGGTGCTGCGTCCGTCCGCGTCCCCGGTCCGGTCGTGCTGAAGCTGGTCTCGGCCGCCTGAGTTCGTCGGCCCCGTTTCATCGTTAATCTTGCAAGGAGTATTTGAGTGGCACGTGTCCGACGCAACAGATCCTACAAATTGGCGCGAATTTACGACCGGCGGTCCCGCGAGGTGCCGTTCAATGGCGAGGTGGCGGAGGTCGAGGTCGACAATCCGCTGGCGCTCGATGCCGGAGAGAAGATCCTGGCCATCCGGTCGATCCGCGGCGACCCGCTGGGCCGGCTGCACGCGCACCACCAGATCGACGAGGCGCAATACCGCGGCGGGCGCGCCTTTCAGAACGATTGGGAGAGAGCGGAGCGGGGTCCTCAGGCGATAGACCCAACCCGGGAATATGTCGATGGGACGCGCACGCGCGAGCCCGTCACGGACAGCCAGCGCCAGGCGGTGTTGCGGCTGAACCGGGTCGAGCGCGAACTCGGCACCGACGGCGCCGCGCTGGCATATGACGTGCTGATATTGGGCTTGACCATGGATCAGATCGGGGAGCGTCGCGCCGTTCGGACACAGCGCTGGAACGATTATTTTGCGCGGCGCTTTCGCGAATGCCTGGACCGGCTGGCGCTGGTCTACGGCTTTGCGACGGAAACCGGGGCGCAACGGGCAGAGCGGCGCAGATGAAGACGGCACGCCGGCGGCCTCGGCTTCCGGCGTGCCATTCCGTTGCCTAGGGGTGCGGTACGATCTGGTACGGCGTCGTGTAGGGCTCGACCCGGAGCGAGGCGTTGGCCAGGAGCCCGATCTTCGCGGTCGGCGCCTGCTGCAATTCACCGCTCGGGCCGCGATGCACGTTGTATTGCCAGACCGTGAGATCGCCCTTCTGCGCCAGTGCGTGCGCGACCGCGCTCGCATCGTTGCCGCCGAGCGCCTGGAGCTCCTCAGTCGATAACCCGACGACGATCTCGTCCTTGACGGTGATGATCTTGAACAGGTTCATCTTGGTCTCCTGCGCCCATGCGCCTTGTATCGAGAGGGTGAAAAGCGCGGCCGCGGCGCCCTTGATGAGATCGCAGCGAGAAAGCATGCCGTCGTCCTTTGGTGCTGACGCGCGCCCGAATCGAAGAATTGTCAGCCATGGCGCCGTCGTCTGCGTGGCCGTGTCGCAACGGCTTGGTCGTTCGCTCATGGACAAAAGTTCATGAGCAAAAGACATTTCCGGACCAGTGAATCCCAAGGCGGCAGTCGTGCCGCGATCAGGACGCTGGAGATCGGCTGTGGGATCGAGCGTCATTCCGCCGCTGATACAACCGCCGGACGCGGGCGCAACAATTGCGTGTATGCGCTGGTGGGGCGCTCATTCGCAGCCAACGTCCGTTCATATCGGAAACATCCCGAAACGTTGCGCCGATTGACAGCGGCCGGGGCCGTGTGCGTGATTGATGCCGCTTCTTGACGCAGGTGGGTGACTGCGGTCGATATTCCTGTTATCCGGAATTGCCATGGTGCGATGCAGACGAAGCATCGCTGCAGCCATCGTTGGACTTGCCGGGCGGGTTGTTCTTTGACATAGTTGCAACCCTCTGGTTGAGCCCGCTGTTTGGGCATGTCGTTCAGCGTGCCAACGGGGCGGGCCCGCCACCCGGTCCGGAGCTCGTCGCGATACGGTCCCGTTGTGGCGTCTTGTCGTGGTGTTCGATTTTTGAGTGGGTCACGAAGGCCGATGCTTGTCATAGGTGCGAGATGAAAAACCTCAATTTCGCCGGTGAACTGCACCTCAAGCTCGGTGTGCCCGCAAGCGGCACGGTCGAAAGTCTGCGCCTGCTCCGTGCGTTCCTGAAGCTCGCGCCTCGACAGCGTTTCGAGGTCATCAAGCTGGTGGAAGACCTCGCCACCGAAGAAGCTCTTCCCGAGCACCCCCTGTCCTGAGCCGGGCTGCGCGCCGTCTCTTTCGCTCTCCCGCTTCGTTCTGCCGCCGGAGCCGGACCCTCCGCGGACGTTTCCCCGAGGCTGGCGCTGGAAGGCGATCCGGCAAGTGTGGTATTCAGTCGGGAAAACAGAGGGAGTGCGACCATGATCGAACCGAAGCTCGAAGTTCCGGCCGAACTGCGCGACCTGGCCGAGAAGACAATTGACCAGGCGGAAAAAGCATTCGGCATGTTTTTCGAAGCCGCCACCAAATCGATATCGTCCGTTCCAGGGGCAGGGACGGAGGTGTCGAAGCAGGCGCTGGTTTTCACCGAGCAGAACATGAAGTCGGCCTTCGAGCATGCGCGCAAGCTGGTTCATGCCACCGACCTCCAGGAAGCGATGCGAATCCAGTCCGACTTCCTGCGCAGCCAGTTCACCAGCGCCGGAGATCACATGCGCCAGATGACCGGCAGTCTCATGCAGCCGGGCAAGGGCAAGTCCTGATTCTCAGGGCTGTGCACAGCGTGCCCATAAATTGAACTTGCATGGCTTGGCGATCCGCACTTCGATGTTGAAGCGGATCCATGCCGGGCCACCGAATGACCTCATTCGCCGTCTGGCATCCCTTCTGCTGATCCCTGTCGGTCCTCCGGCAGGGATTTGCATTTGTGGCAGATGTGGCGCGTGACGCGCCTCCGCATTGTGCCGAGGGGGCCCTTCGGGGCCGGATCATGCTCTAACGCAGCGATGCGATGTAGGCCGCGATGTCGCCGGCTTCGGTCCGGCTCAGGGGGAAATTCGGCATCTTCGGATGCGGATCGAGCAGGAAGAAGGCGAGCCTCTCCGGGCTGAAGTCCGGCCTGCGCGCAACGGAGGCAAAGGAGGGAACGTCGGCACTGGCCTGGGTCTGGCCGTTCGCGACGACATGGCAGCTTGCGCACCAGCGCTTGGCGAGGTCGGCACCGTGATCGGCATCGGCGGCGAGTGCGGACGATGTGCCGAGGCTCGAGGTTACGGCAAGCAGCAGGCAGATTCGTCTCAAATGCTGGTGCATAGGGTAACCTTCATGCATTCGTTGGCGGCGCCACGCTTATCCGCAGCACGATCCCGGAAATTGCGAGAGATCAATGCGGGCGATGATCGACCGCAGCAGCTTGCGGATCGAACGATAGAGATGCCGTACGGGGGCCGGCATCCTCGCAGCGGACAGACCTTTCGTATCAAGACTTTCAGTATAATGCGACACGTGCGTCTCCGAGGCCATAGGGCTCTTCTATCCCGCCGCGCCGGAGCCGCCTTGATCTGTCGCAAAGCATTGCCGGCTAATAGTCGCCCGGATTCATGATCATCGGGCTTTTGGTGTCAGCCGGCGCGAGCGCGCTGCTGGCGCTGTCACGCAGGAAGCGGTCGAGCGTTTCCTGGATCTTCTCCTTGACCGAGTTGGGGCCGCGATCACTCATCTCCGTGTGCTGCGCGCCGGTGTGGACGATGTCGATACCACGTGCTTTTGCCTCTTCCGGCGTCGGCAGCACGCCGGGATCGGTCACGAAATGCGGGTCCTTCGACCTGAACGACAGGATCTTCAGGCCGTCGCTGAGCACGAAAGGCACCCTGAGATTGTCGAGAGTAATCACCTTCGACACCAATTCCGGATGCTGGTGGGCGACATACATCGAGACATCGCCGCCGTTGGAATGGCCGACAAGGGTGATGTGGTCGTAGTCGACGTTCTCCTGCCGCCTCTTCAGTTCGCTCAGGACGAAAAGAATGTTGGCCTCACAGCGAATATAGACGTCACGCCGGCCGACATATTGCTGACCGACATGGGTCATCAACGGCGGATCGCTCGGCAGATCCTGCTGGATGCTGACAACCAGATAGCCGCGCGCGGCGAGCACGTTGGCGAGGAAGGAATATTCGGTGGCCTTGACGGTGTTGCCGTTGCTGATGATGGCGACGGGGAGCTTCCAGAGGCCGAGATTGGCCTTGGTCTCGTAGTCACGCCGGACGGCCATCTCGACGGCGATCGGCCGCTGGCGCGAGGCGTCGAACAGCGCCACAGCCTCATGGCGGATCGCGAACCGGCTGACGAGGAAATACTCCCCGACGCCGAGAGCGCACAGAAACGCCAGAATTGCAAACACCCTCTTCATGGTTTCGTCCCAAATCACATTCGGCTGAACATGGTCATTGGGAACTCCCGGATCGAGCGATCGTGAGCAGGTTACGGGATTAAATTTAGGCAAGCCTTTGAACAAGGCGGCAAGACGGCTGCATGCCGGGGCCATTGCGCGAACGGCGGGGCGGCTAGTCTAGAGACAGCCGCCCTTGCCGCGTTCGGGGCAGAGCCGGAATGCGCTCGACAGCGTGAACAGGAAGCGCGGACTGCGGCGCTCGTTGTCCGGTGCCCGATAGCTCAAGGGCACGGCCACGCCGAGATCGGCCTGGAGATCGTCCGGCAGGAAGAAACGCACACCCGCTCCGGCCGACGTGAGCGACAGGCCCTCGCTCAGGCGGTAACCGTCGTTCCAGACGGCGCCGGCGTCGCCAAAGGCGTAGAGCTGATAGCCGGTCCAGTAGCGGAAGCTGAGCTTCTGGTCGAAGCGCAGTTCGAGCGAGCCGGCAAGGCCGTTGTCGCCGCTGATCTCGGCCGCGCCGTAGCCCCGGCCGAAGGCCGCGCCGCCGAGGTAGAATTGCTGCGAGGTGAACAGCGGCCGCGACGCCGTCTGGCTCGCCGCGGCGAGCTTGAGCGACCAGGCATCGTTGAGTGTCTGGTAGCGCGTGAACCAGAGGTTCAGCACCGAGAAGTTCGACGAGGCGCCATCGCGTGACAACAGATCGTCGTCGACATGCGAAGCGCCGAAGACGTCGAGGCCCTGGCGGTAGGTCAGCGTTGCGAAATTGGTGCCGCCGAATTGATCCTGCAGCCTGTAGTCGGCGGTCAGGCTCGCGGTTCTGATGTGGTCGTTGTACCAGGGGCCGTAACGATCGTGCTCCGACACGTTGCTGAAGGTCGTCGCCGCAGTCAGCGTGAGCGTGGAGGATTGCGATTGCAGCGGAACGATGCTCGCGCGCAGCTCGAAGGCCTCGGTCGTCGTGATGTCGTTGTCGAGGCGGCGGGCATCGCCCGGCCGGACCGCGCTGTACAGCACCGAGCCGCCAAGGCGCAAACCATCGACCCCGACTGGCGCGTCGTAAGACAGGCGTGTGAAGCGTAGCTGGCGCGGATCGTTGGCTATCGTCGACAGGTTGACCGCCAGCGTATCGCCCGGCGCGAGATAGGAGTTGAACGCGCCGGTGGCATAGGTCTGCCACGGGCCGACCGACGACGATCCGAGATTGTCCAGTCCGAACGAGGAGAAGACGTGCCAGGTCTTCAAATAGACGGTGAGACGGAAGCGGCCGGAGGCACCGCCGATCTCTTCGAGCGCGGTGTCGGCGATCCGGACCCCCGGCCTGCCATTGATGAGGAAGAGCTGGCGTTCGAGCGTCGGCAGGCGCGACGGCTGCTCGGCCAGAACCGGCCCGAGCATCGGCCTGACGCCGAACTGCTCGGCGCCGTCGCCCTTCAGCTCGACCTGCACGATGGCGCCTTCGATCACCTGGATCCGGACCTGACCGTCGGCAACGTCCTGCGGCGGCACGATCGCCCGGCTCAGATGGAAACCGTCGGCGCGGTAGAGATCGCTGATCGCGCCAGCGATCCCGGCGAGATCCGCCTGCGAGACCTTCTTGCCGAGATACGGTTGATAGACCGCGGCAATGCGATCGGGAGCGACGGCGTGAGCGCCGCTGACGCTGACGCCGCGCAGCACGAATTGCGGCCTTGTATCGCCGCCCGTGTTGGGCTGGCCGACCGTGGGCAGCCGGACCGGAGGGCGGTTCAGCGTTTCCCGCTCGGTTTGGTTTTCAAAGTATTTCTCGGGCTGGCGCGGATCGAAGCCCGGCTGGTTCGCCTGCTGTGCGAACGCCTGGGAAACTTCAGCAAAAATCGGTGCCAACAATACCAACGCGGTAATGAGGTGCCGCTTCCTACCGCGCGCGGGGACTCTTTCCCCGTGATTCCACGGAGAAATTGCCATGCGGCGGTAAGGCTTCGTTAGGCGCATGATTTTTCATAGTTTTTTATGGTCAATGATTGGTTAATCCGGTCCCGCCGCTGGCCGCTTCCCGCTAATTCTATCTTGAGTGATTTCGGATACCCCTCAGGCTTGGCTGTCACGCGGACTGAGGGTTGTCATGTTGGGCAAAATTGGAATGCGGCGCGCTTTGCTGGCAGCGCTGATCCTGGGAACGGCCACCGGCGCATCTGCCGCGGATGACGGAGCCTGGTCGGTCAGCAAGTCCTCGGGCGAGGTCTGGCTTGCGACGAGCGGCGCGCAGCAGGTGTCGCTGAGCCAGGACGGCGCGCTGAAACCGGGAGACACCATTCGCACCGGGCGCAACGGTCGCGTTCTGCTCGTCCGCGGTGAGGAAACGATCCTGATCTCTCCCAACTCCGTGGTCGGCTTGCCGGCGGAGAAGAAGGACGGGCTCTCGACCACCATCATGCAGCAGGCGGGCTCGATCCTGCTCGAGGTCGAGAAGCGTAACGTCAAGCATTTCGAGGTCGAGACGCCCTATCTCGCCGCCGTGGTCAAGGGAACGCAGTTCAGCGTCACGGTGGCGGCTGGCAGCACCAAGGTCGGCGTTGTCCGCGGCCAGGTCGAGGTCTCCGACTTCAGGACGGGGCAGATTGCCCAGGTCATGCCGGGGCAGGCGGCCACCGTCTCCGAGCACGGCAAGCCTGGTCTCAGCCTGAGCGGCGCGGGGACGTTCAACGCGATCGAGCAGGGCAAGCCGCGCGCTCCGACGATCGAGCGCATCCCGGTGCCGAAGTCCGGCCTGACGGCGCCGCGCAATGCCGCGAACGGCCACGCGATCCACGCGCTAGGCCCGATCGACAAGGGGACCAAGGCGGCGGGCGCTCCGAAGCCGACGCATCAGGCGGCAGGGCATCATGGTCCCAAAGCCGGTGTGGTGCGCATCTCGAGCTCGCTGGGCGAGGTCAAGCTGAACGTCCATAAGGTCACGCGCGGTCTCGCTCATGGCGCGGTGGCTCCCGGCCAGGTGCGCAACGCGAACGCCAACGCTTCTACCGCGACGGTCTGGAGCGACAGCACGACCGGCACGCCCGCGTCCAACAGCTCCGTCCAGACTGCGGTGACGACCAGCGGTGCCGCACCGGCCGGCAGCGGCGCGTCGAGCGCAGGTGTGATCGCTGCGGCGACAGCCGGCGCATCCAGCGACAGCCCCGGCGCCAGCAACGGAAATGGCGGTGGCAACGGCAATAATGGCAACAACGGCAATGCCGGCAATAGCGGCAACAACGGTAACGGCAACAATGGCGCCACCGGCAACGGCAGGGGCAACAACGGCAATGGCAATGGGAACGGCGGCGGTAATGGCAGCAACGGCCATGGTCACGCCTACGGCAGACGCTGAGGCGGTTTCGCTGGGGGAATGAAGGGCGCGCCTGCAGAAGCGGGCGCACGGGAGGATCGGAGTGAAACGTTATCGGCCGCATATTCTCGTTGTGATCGCGCTTGCGATCGTGCTGTCCACGGGATGGCATGGTGCGCTTCGCAATGCGCTCACCGATCTGCGGTTTGCCTGGCAATCGCGTGACGCCAGCGGCAGCGTCGTCGTGGTGGCTATCGACGCACCGTCGATCGAGAAAATCGGGGTGTGGCCCTGGCCGCGACGGCTGCACGCGGAACTGCTGCACGGGCTTGCGGCGGCGGGAGCCGCGGACATTGCCTTCGACGTCGACTTCAGCACGCCGTCCGATGCGGCGTCCGACGAGTCCTTTCTCAAGGCGCTTCGCGAGGTCGGCGGCTCGACGGTCCTGCCGTCCTTCAAGCAGCCGACGCCAAATGGCGGCGCGGCCCACATCAATCGCCCCTTGAAGCCGTTCAGCAACCAGTCGTGGCCGGCGGTCGTCAACGTCGCGGTCGAATCCGACGGACTCGTGCGCCGCTATCCATTCGGCGAGAAGCTCGGCGATGCCATGATACCGTCGATGGCGGTGGTGCTGGCCGGGAAAGACGCCAATCGGCGGCCGCCCTTCCTGATCGATTTCAGCATTCGTGCCGCCTCCATTCCCGTCGTCTCCTATGTCGACGTGCTGCACGGCGATGCCGCCGCTGTCGGCAAGCTTCGAGACAAGAAGGTCATCGTCGGCGCCACCGCGCTCGAGCTCGGCGACCGCTTCAGCGTTCCAAACGGCAGGATCGTCTCGGGGCCAGTCCTCCAGGCGCTGGCCGCCGAATCGATCCTTCAGGGCCGGATGCTGCGCTGGACGTCCGATATCGGCATGATGCTGGGCCTGGGGGTGATCTGCCTGCTGATGATGTATTCCTGGCGCCGCGTCGCGCCGGGAATTCGGGTCGCTGTCCTCATCGCCTCCGGGGCCGCCATCGAACTGGTCGCAGCCCTGGTGCAGACAAGATGGCCCCTGGTCATCGACACCTCGCTATTCCACATCGCGATCATCGCCTATCTGACCGCGATCGCGCTGGACGAGATCGATTTCCGTAGCCTCCTCGGACGCATCGCCGAGAGCCGCTTCCACCGCATCGCGATGTCGCTTGGCGACGGCCTCGTTTGCACCGACGAGGATCACCGGATCACGGTCTGGAATCCCGGCGCGAGTGCGATCTTCGGCTACATGCCGGCCGAGATGATCGGCCGCCCCTTCGAAACGCTGTGCGCCGCGCCGGCGGACGGCAACGCAAGACCGTCCATGCACGACGCCGCGCGCCAGGCGCTCCTGGTTCCGGGCGGGGCGGTCGTCGTGGAATTCGAGGGCCGGCGCAAGAATGGCGAAACCTTCCCCGTCGAGGCGAGCTTCTCGGGTTGGCAGGGCACGGATGGCTTTCAGTATGGCGCGATCCTGCGCGACATCTCGGTGCGCAAACGCGAGGCCGAACGCGTCAAATATCTTGCCGAGCACGACGCGCTGACCGGTCTTGCCAATCGCAACACGCTACATGCCGGACTGGTCGGCATGATCGCGGATGCGGAGCGACAACCTCGCGAGGTCGCGCTGCTCGTGATCGGGCTCGACGGCTTCCAGCAAATCAACGACATGCTTGGACATTCGGCCGGTGACCTCGTGCTGCGGGCCGTCGCCGAGCGACTCCGGATCGAAGCCGGTGGCGAGGCGGTCGTTGCCCGGCTCAGCGGCGACGAATTCGCCATCGCGCTCGACTGTGCAGAGGCCGGTGAGCCGATCGCGGCCTTGGCCGAGCGGATCGCGTCTGCGTTCGAAGCGCCGCTCGCGACGGGCACGCGGCAGCACCGCGTCAGGATCAGCATCGGAGTTGCCGTCTATCCCGAGGGCGGACACAACGCCGACGATCTCCTTGGCAATGGCCATCTCGCGCTGAGCCGTGCCAAGGCGACGCGGCGGGGCGGCCATGTGCTCTTCGAGGCTGCGATCAGGCAGGAGCTGGAGAACCGGCTGACGCTGGAGAGCGAACTGGCGCTTGCCGCCGATCGCGGTGAGTTCGAACTGTTCTACCAGCCCCAGGTTCGCCTGATCGACGGCAGCCTCGTCGGCGCCGAGGCGCTCATCCGATGGCGCCATCCCGTGCGCGGCTACGTGTCGCCGGGAGAGTTCATGCCGGTGGTCAACTCTTCGGCCCTGTCCGAGCGGATCGCGAACTGGGTGATGGAGACCGCCTGTCGTCAGGCCCGTCACTGGGAGCTGTCGGGCAACGGCGTGCGCGTGGCGATCAACCTCTCGCCCTCGCAGCTTCACTCCGGCGATCTCGCCCATTCGGTTGCGGCGCTGCTCACATCGACGGGGCTTGCGCCGGCGTTGCTCGAGATCGAGGTCACCGAGGACATCCTGCTCCATGACGAAGCCCGCGTGCTCGACATGTTCAAGCGGATCCAGCAGCTGGGTGTCCGCGTCCTGTTCGACGATTTCGGCACGGGCTATGCGAGCCTGAGCTATCTGAAGAAGTTTCCGCTGGACGGGCTCAAGGTCGACCGCTCGTTCGTGTCCGGACTGCTCTCGAATTCCGACGACGCGGCGATCGTCGGCTCGACCATCGGTCTCAGCAAGCAGCTCGGCCTCACGGTCGTGGCCGAGGGCATCGAGGATCGCGCCACCGCCGACTTCCTGGTCAGCATGGGATGCGAGGAAGGGCAGGGATATTTCTTCGGCCGTCCGATGCCTGCCGCGGAATTCGAGAAGCGATTCCTGGCGGCCGACCTCGTCGCAGTCGACGCTGCCTGAGCAGGACGGCCGCGTTGCCTATCGCCGCCGCGCGACCGCGACGCCGAAGAGGAAAGCGACGAACAGGGCGGCGAGCGGCGCTTCGCGCGTGATCGCCGAGACAGTTGCGAGGGTTCCGCCGGGCTTGCGCGATTCCTCAATCGTAGAGGTCACTCGGCCGACGGCTGCGTGCAGGCCGCCTGCGACTTCACCGATCGTACGGGAGACATCGGCTGCCGCATCGATGGCACGCTCGGCCACGCCGGGTTGGGAAGGGGACTGCGGTATCTCGGTGCTCAAGCGCGCGACTCCAAGCCTTGTGATGGAGGCCGACACCTTTGGCTATCCGCGCGAGCGCTCGTTTAGAACAGCGGGTCTGACGACCTTTGGCTATCCGCGAGAGGCGCCGTGGTTGACGGCGGGTGCCGGCCTTGAATGAGCAATTCAGCGCACGTGCTTTTGTTCCGAGCTGATCCTCCGACAGCGAAAGTATCCGGGAAACGACGGGTGCGAATCTCTGTTAGGCTTGCGATGGCCTTATGAAGCGAGGAAGCAGCCGTGACCGATCAAGCCTTGACGGATCGACGCCGGCGCATCGCCTTGCTCGGGGCTCCCATCGACATGGGCGCATCGCAGCGCGGCACCTTAATGGGTCCTGCGGCGCTGCGGACCGCGGGCCTTGCGACACTGCTCGAAAGCCTGGATTTCGAGGTTGCCGACTACGGCGATCTTTCCGTGACCGAGCTCTCAGACCTCACCGACAAGCCGCCGGAAAAGGCCAATCACTACCGCGAGATCCAGCGCTGGACGCGCGTGCTGAGCCAACGAGGCCATGAGATCGCGAAAACCGGTGCGCTGCCGATCTTCCTCGGCGGCGATCACACGCTGTCGATGGGATCGGTCAATGCCATGGCGCGCCATTGGCAGGAGCGTGGACGGGAGCTGTTCGTGCTCTGGCTCGATGCCCATGCCGACTACAACACACCGGAGACGACGATCACCGCGAACATGCACGGCATGTCGGCCGCGTTCCTGTGCGGCGAGCCCGGCCTCGACGGCCTGCTCGGCGACGACCCCCGCGTGTCGATCGGCCCGGACAGGCTCGATCTGTTCGGTGCGCGTTCGATCGACAAGCTCGAAAAAGAGCTGATGCGCGCACGCCGGATCAGGGTCGTCGACATGCGCCAGATCGACGAGTTCGGCGTCGCCGTGCTGACCCGGCGCGTCATCGAACGGGTCAAGGCGAGCAACGGCGTGCTGCATGTCAGCTTCGACGTCGATTTCCTCGATCCCTGCGTGGCCCCGGGCGTCGGCACCACGGTGCCGGGTGGGGCGACCTATCGCGAGGCACACCTGATCATGGAGCTGTTGCACGATTCCGGCGTGGTCGGATCGGTCGACATCGTCGAGCTCAATCCCTTCCTGGATGAACGCGGTCGGACGGCGCGCACCGCGGTCGAACTGATCGGCAGCCTGTTCGGCCAGCAGATCACCGACCGGCCGACCCCGAGCAACGCGATCGCTCCGGGCGAGTGAAGCCGGGCTGTCGCGACCGCGGGCCTCCGCCTTGGCCATTTCGCGCTCGACGAGACCGCCGATATCCTTCTCTAAAAAGGCTGCCTCTTGCCCGACGGCTGAGGCTGAGCAACCGAAGCACTGGAGAATGGAACGTTGGAGAAAGTGCCTGCTTAAAGTGCAGAACGCGTTATTGCTGATTCTAGTCGTCGAAGACGAATTCCTGATCCAAGACTCAGTTACCGGTGCCCTGAAGGACGGTGGGTATGAGACCGAGGTAGTCGCTTTCTGGCCTCGAGGCGATCACGCTCCTTAAAAGGCAGCCCACGAAGTACCGGGCTCTGCGGACCGATATCCACCTAGAGGGCCAACTAACCGGCTGGGATGGTGCAAAGACAGCGAGAGAACTCAATCCTGAAATTCCCGTGGTCTACATGACAGGCGCTGCAGCTAACGAGTGGCGTGCCGAACAGCGTTCTCTTGAGCAGGCCGTTCGCGCCGGCACAGGTCGTTTGTATCGAACCTGCTCAACCAAACACCTCCGCCACACGAGCAGTCGTCCGCGATAGGATCATCCTTATTCAGAACTGCCGTTTATCTTGAAGGGAGTGGCCAGTATAAGCAACGCGCAATTCATTCCAAGCCAGGACGACAGACGCCAGAGTAGAGCCACCCACCATGGTCGTAAATAAACGGCCTCCTGAGATCCTTGATCACCCCGTATATTTGTAGAAAGCCAACATTCACGAACTCTTGGTCGGGAGGCGACGAATATAGGACCGTTGTCCACGATCCGCGAGGGCTTGTGCCGGGATCGATCACAGAAATCTTCGGCCAACCCTTCGACCTAAAGGGACGTGGCCCGATCATCTCTCCCGATACGACATCGACCTGAAAACGATCTCCGAGATGGCCTCCGGCGCCGCCGCCCGAGTGGGATTGCAGAACTCCGTCATCGCCAGGTTTGTAGATGCTGACGACGGCACACGTGTAAGGCTGTGCTGTCTGAGCCCACGACGGAATCGGGAACAAGGCAACAGCCCCTGCGGCAAATACGAACCAGCACACCAGCATCTCCGCCGAAGGCCATGGCTTTGCCGATGCCGAAAATCGCGGCGGCATCATTGCGGATCTGCGAAAACCACTGTTCATTTGGGACCTCTAGCTTATGTTCTACCCTTCGCCGATGCCTAGACCTCTCGATAGTGTCGCGTCACTGTGCTCGGGTTCAATCAATGCGATGTTGACCCGGAAGCGGGGCCGATTGCCGTCGTCCGCCAACCACGCCTCAGAGCTCACGCGCACAGCTGCCGCGATCGCGAAGTCGCCGACTGTCCTGAAGGGAGAGAACGGGAAGGTCTGCTTTTTGACCCAAGGCAGACACGTGCGGGCCATATCTAAACGCCAAAATGCTACTCAGCTGTGTGCGGGTCCTTGGCGCCTCCATCTTTGATATACTGTCGCAAACTAGAAGAGGGGAGTGCTGGTACGTCCGGTGTGCCGGCTTACGGATCATCGATCGCGCCCGGTCATGATGCGGCGCCTGCAGCCGCTGAAAACCTCTCCTGGAAGAATGCCCCGACGAATCCGAATACCGGGGCTTCGTCGACGACGCAGAGCGAGATGGTCCAACCCGACTTCAACACCGCAGACAGCACGGGCCACGGTACCTCCGAGCACCGTCCAGAGCCAGGTTCGGCAAGAGTTGAGACGGAGTCAAAACCCGGCAAGAGCGCCGGGAATGACCATCAGGCGCCCGAAACCTCGCCAGGAAAAACGAAGACGGCAGCGTCCAGCGGGGCCGAGCACGGCAATTCGATCGACGCGGCTTCCGACAACGCAGCGGAAGCAGGCGGGAGCGCAGCGCCTCCCGGCAACATGAACCGCGGCGACCCGCAGCAGGCTACGCATTCCGGTGCAAACCCGTCGGACACCGCGCAGCCGGCGACAGCTGCGTTCGAGCTTGGCGCGGCCCGATGTCGATCACGGACGTTGGAACCAAGCTGATGGCATCGGGAACCGGAGGGGCGCTTTTGAATTATCCATTGATAGGGAAATAGCGGATCCTGTGATGACAAGCGGTCGCTTTAACAATTCGATCTCTAACGCCCTCCGCCATCCCGGCGTGATCGCGCTCATCGTGGCGGGCGTGACGATCGCGGCCATGCTGATCGTCGACCATGGCCCGTGGAATCGCGCGAAGACCCAACCGGCTCATGTCGCGATGTATGCGACCACGGGCGACGCGGCGCGGGCCGCTGGCGCGGTCGTGCTTCCGACCAGACCGAAGTCGCCGATCGAGCCGGCGCGGCCGGGGCCGAAGACGTCGCCGACCGTCAATCCCGTCACGCCTTAGCCTCATCAGCCTCTCGCGGCCAAGCTTGAGAAGTCCCTGCTCGTCTGCGGGGGGAAGATCCGTAGAATCCGGTGGGGATAGCCATGATCTTTCCTGGGATCGTCGCGAAATCGCGCCAGGTTCTGACGCTTTTGGCCACAATCGGACCCGACCTTCCGGGCATGAAATTTCTCGCCATGATTTCGATTCTGGCGCTGCTCACGATGAGCGGAGCCGCCATTTCCGATCAGCTTCTGACGGCCGAGCAGCACGTCGCGCACGCCGTGCAATAGCGCGGCGGGCGAAAGCGCTTCTTGTCTTTGGGGGGACGGCAATGCTTTCGATAGATCAGTTCTTGCGCTTCATCAGCGTGCCGGCCGTGTTCGCGGCCTTCATCATCGCCTCGCAGATCTCGGCGGCGCTGTCGCCGGCCTAGCCTCAGCCCATCAGCGACGAGCCCAGCAAGGCGAGGACGGCCAGCGCCATCAGCGCGGTGCCGAGCCAGCCGAGCGCGATCAGCCATGACCGGGCGCGGAAGCGGCCCATGATGGCGCGGCTCGAGACGATCAGCATCATCATTGCCATGATGGGAACGGCGACGATGCCGTTGAGCACCGCACTCCAGACCAGCATGTGGATGGAATCTATTCCGGTGAAGCCGAGGCCGAAGCCGATGATAGTTGCCGCAGCGATGATGGTGTAGAAGCCGACGGCCTCGTCGGGCTTGGCCTCCAGCGTGGCATGCCAGCCGAAGATTTCCGCGACGCCATAGGCGGCCGAGCCCGCCAGCACGGGGATCGCGAGCAGGCCCGTGCCGATGATGCCGGTCGCAAACAGCGCAAAGGTGAAGTCCCCGGCGAGCGGCCGCAGCGCTTCCGCCGCCTCGGTCGCCGAACTGATCCTGGTGACGCCGTTGGCATGCAGCACGGAGGCGGTGGTCAGGATGATGAAAAAGGCGATGCCGTTGGAGAGCAGCATTCCTGAGAGCGTGTCGGTCTTGATGCGGTCGAGCTCGTGCGTGCCGCCGCGCTTGAGCTCGCGGAGCGGCTTGTCGCGCTTGCCCTGGTTCATCTCCTCGACCTCCTGCGAAGCCTGCCAGAAGAACAGATAAGGGCTGATCGTGGTGCCGAGCACGGCGACCACCATCATCAGATAATCGGCGTTGACATCGGCCTTCGGCCACACAGCGGCGAGCAGCGCCGTGCTCCAGGGGATCTTGACGGTGAAGGCGGTCGCGACATAGGCGAACAGCGCCAGCGTGAGGAATTTCAGCACCGGTGAATAGCGGCGATAGGGCAGAAACACCTGCAGCAGGGTGGAGCCCGCCGCGAAGATCAGCGCGTGCTCGTGGTTGAGCCCGCCGATGACGAGCGAGAGCGCCTCGGCCATCGCGGCGATGTCGGCGGCGATGTTGAAGGTGTTGGCGGCAACCAGCATGGCGACGAGGCCCAGTACCGCCCAGCGCGGCGCGAGCTTCATGACATTGGCGGCGAGCCCCTTGCCGGTGACGCGGCCGATCTGCGCGCTGACGAGCTGGATGGCGATCATGAACGGCGTGGTCAGAAACACCGTCCACAAGAGCCCATAGCCGAATTGCGCGCCGGCTTGCGAATAGGTCGCGATGCCCGAGGGATCGTCGTCGGCAGCGCCGGTGATCAGGCCCGGTCCCAGCCTTTGCAGCAGCGTCGGCGCGGATTTCGTCGGGGTGAGGGCGTCGTCGCTCATGGAAGGAGACCTCGATCGGGCGGCGTTCATAGCAAATGCCAGGCAGGGAACGAAAGTTCCTCACCGCCCGGGAAGATCTGGCAATTTCTGAAAATGCTAATTCATCTTGACTGGCGGGCAAAACACCGGTAGATTGCCATCATCGCAAGACGTCTCGAACGCTCCGGTGGGACCGGAGCGCGGTCTCGAGCGCAGAGATGGATATCTTGCGAGCCGCCGCTACTTGACGCTGACGAACATGCCCCAGGCGGCGGCCAGCGCCGCGCCCGAAAAGACGATCAGAGGATTGTCGCAGAACGCGCCGCCATAGCTGCACATGGTCACGCCGAGCGAGCCGATCTCGTGATGGCTCGCGGAGTAGAACAGTCCCGACAGCACCAGCAATGCAGCGGCGACGAAGTACATGGCGATCTCTCCATGGCTCTCCCGATGGCGTCCGCGCAAGGAGAGCAAGCGACATGCTTGAGCATGGCGCGAAGAGCTTTCATTCCGCCGAATCCGATGCGCCGGATTTGACTAAATTTGCCGCCGAATTCCTGTTTGTCCCGGAGCGGGAAAGGTGGCTCGTTGCGCTCACGTCATACAAAAAAGGCCCCGCATTGCGGGGCCTTTCGTGTCGGGTTGACGAGAGCTTATCGCCGCGTCCCCGCGCCGTAGAGCTCGCGCTCGCGGCCGATGTCTTCCGGAGACAGCGGCGGGCTCGCGGAATCGAAGTCGCTCCAGCCGGACTTCTGCCAGGCCGCGCTGCGATCCTGCAGGTTCACGGCGCGCTCGTTGAGAAGCGCATCGAGGCGCGCGCGGTCCTGGTCGGGCACGCGCGCGGAGACCAGCGTGCCGCCGCGGCGAACGCCCTCGGCATAGCGCGAGGCATCTTCCTTGGAGATGCCGGCTTGCGTGAGGGCGCCGACGATTCCGCCGGTGGCCGCACCGGCGGCTGCGCCGGCTGCGGTCGCGGCGAGCCATCCTGCGGCCACGACCGGACCGAGGCCGGGAATCGCGAGCAGGCCGAGGCCGGCGAGAAGGCCCGCGGCGCCGCCGAGGCCCGCGCCGATTCCGGCACCGGTGCCGGCGCCTTCAGCGCGATCGTCGACGCCGTCGCGGTCACGATCGACCTTGCCGGAGCGTGAGCCGTACCAATTGTCGGAATTGTTGGCGACGATGCTGATGTCGGAGTGCGGCACGCCGGCTCCTTCGAGCCGGGTCACGGCGCGCTCGGCGTCGGCATAGGTGTCGTAAAGGCGGGAAATGGTGGTGGTCATTTGCATAATTCCTTACTTGGTCGTCTTTACTTGGCGGGGTTCACGTTGCCCTGGAAGTCCAGGCTGACGTCGGTCTTGCTGCCGGCCTTGTCCGCCTTGCCGCGCCAGACGCCCTGATCGTCCTTGTGCAGTCCGGAGACGTTGGAATATCCGGCGCCTTCGATCCGCGACTTCGCCTGTCCCTCGGTGAAGCTGTTGCGGCCCTCGACCGGCTTGTTCGAATTGTTGTGGTCAGAGCTGTTGACCGCGTTGTTGCCCGGCCCGCTTTGCGCGGGTTGCGACTGGGCGCTTGCGGGCACGGCTCCGAGCATCAGCACGGTTGCGGCTAGTAAGGTAAGACGTCTCATTTTTTGTTCTCCGGCGGTGAATGTGCCGGCGACAACAAGTGAGATTCGAAATGGTTGCTTTGGCAGAAGCTGCAGAGTGCGGCAGCCTCGCAATAAGCGCGCCTCGGTGAGATCCAAATCGACGTTGCGTTCGTAACAGATCCGCGTGCTCGACACTCATGTGCCGTAACCGAACCTTCTTCTGACTTCCGCGACTCATGGAACAACTGTCCACTTTGGTACTTAGGAACCTGTCTTTCACGCCGGGGCCGTCATGACCGAGAAGAACGAAGCACCGCAGCTTCCGTCCGGCCGCCCGCAGGCCGGCCCACCTTGTCCGAAGTGCAGCACGCCGGCGCGGTTCGTCACATCCGTGCTGGACGTCAAGCGAGACAGGCAAGTCATGGTCTTTCGGTGCGACCCCTGCGGGGACGAGATCTGGAGCTAGCAACGTCGCCGAACGCTGCGCGCGCCGAGTTTATTCAGGGCAAAGCATCATTTGATAGGGCAGGGCGCGATCGCCGGCGGACAATAGGTGCAGGCGCGCGTGTTTGAGTCGGCGCGCCGGCGGCCTCGGCATTTTCGCTCCTCACGTCCAACCCCGGAGATGTCTGAGGCCGCTGCCGCGTTCGAAGCTTCAAGCAGACGAGAACTCAAGTCCATCATGCAATCCCGCTACCCGCTGTTGAAGAAGTGGACGGCAGAGGAGCATGAGCGGCTGAAGGCCCTTGCCGAGGCGGGGCGGCGGCCCGACGAGATTGCCCGCGAACTGAACCGGAGCGAAGCGGCGGTGCGGGTGCGCGCCTGGCAGCACAATATCGCACTCCGGCTGGTCACGTCGAAGCGCGGCAAATAGCTTTCAATTGCGGGTCACTTCGCCGTGGCGACTTCGGCATGCGTCGTTGCCGGCTGCCAGGGTGCGGGAAGGATGACGCGGATCGGGCGTGCGTCGGCTGTGGTCTGAACGGCAGGCTTGGCTTCGTCCTTGGCAGGCTCGGCCAGCGCCACGGACACCAAGGCGATCAGCATCGCCAATGACGTTGTCACAAGTCTCACATCCAGCATTGCAGCCTCCGTTTGCGCGTCAACGCGGCAGGCGGCGGTTGGTTCAGGTCAAGAGACCGGGAACAAGTGGCAATACTCCAGGTTTGAAGGGGACAGATCCGGAGCACCGGACTGCTGGAGGAGGACAATATGAACATCAAGACCATCATTGCCGCTGCCGTGCTGACGTCGTTTGCCGCGCCCGCGTTCGCGCAGGCGTTCTATGTGGTGCAAGACGTCAAAACCAAGAAGTGCACGATCACGGAGTCGAAGCCGACCACCACCGAGACGACGGTCGTCAGCGGTGACACCGTGTACAAGACCAGGTCCGAGGCCGAGGCCGGCATGAAGACCGTCAAGGTCTGCACCACGAACTAAGGAGAGGAACGATGCCCGTACTTCTGCTCTGGGCCGTGCCGGCCGTGCTCGTTCTCGGCGGTGGCGTCTATCTGATCGGCCACATGCAGTAGGACGACAATCGGCATCGTGGGCACACGGTGCCGGACTTTCGAGGGAGGCCGCGCAAGCGGCAAAAAGCCCGCGTGGAGCGATCCGCGCGGGCTTTTGACGTCCCGGTTTGCTGTCCGGGAAAAACAGGAAGGGCCGGCCCGGCTCACCCCGCGAGCGACACGTCGATCCGCTCGAAGCCGCGCACCGTCGGCAGCGACATGAAGCCGGGCTTGGCGAAATGATAGCCTTGAAACAGCGCGATGCCGGCGGCGCGCAGGACGGTGAGCTCGGCCTCGTTCTCGACGCCCTCGGCCAGCACCGTGATGTCGAGCTCGCGCGCGATTTGCGCCACGCCTGCGATGATGACCTGCTTGGGCCGGCTGAGATGGATGTCCCGCAATAGCTCCATGTCGATCTTGATCAGGTTCGGCTGCAGCCGGGCGAGCAGGCCGAGGCCGGCATAGCCGGCGCCGAAATCGTCCAGCGCCGTCCAGAAGCCGAGCGCCTTGTAGGCGCGCACGATGTTCTCGACATGGGCGGGATCGCTCATCCGCTCGTTCTCGGTGAACTCGAACATCAGGTTGGAGGCCGGGAAATTGGCACGGCGCGCGGCCTCGAGCGATTTCTGGATGCAGGCGCGCGGCTCGTACACGGCGTTCGGCATGAAGTTGATCGAGAGCCGCGTGCAGGGATCGCTGAAGAGTCTGCCTGCGGTTTCGATCGCCATGACGCGGGCGGCCTGGTCGAAGCGGTAGAGCTGGGCGTCGGTGAGCTGGCTGAGCACGCTGTGCGCGCTCTCGCCGTTCGGGCCGCGCACCAGCGCCTCATAGCCCCAGACCCTGTTCTCGCTGACGTCGACGATCGGCTGGAACGCCATCCTGAATTCGAACGGCAACTCCGTCCCGTCGGCACATCCGGCGCACTTCACGACCATCTCTAAAACTCCCTCAGGCCCTTCACCTGGGCGGGACGTTATGGCGAGGGCGTTAAGGAACAGCGAAGCGTGGCCGAGGGCCGCCGGCAGGGCGTCGCCGTGTTCAATTGTGGACACAAGCAAGCCGTCCATCGCCGTCAGGCCCCGACGAAACACGCCTGAAACAGAGCTGAAACCCGATTGTCCTGAACTCCGCGTCCCCACGCCTCGACCAACGAAGCGAAAAGGAGATCACCATGATCCAGATCGGTTCGAAGGAAGAAGTCGCGTTTCTGCTGGCGCTGTTCGGCACCCACACCCAGCCGGTGAAGCGGCCGAAGCCGAAATCGCAGCAACGCTGAGAGGCTTGAAAACCATGCCCGGTTTGGCCGAATGCCAGAGCCTGCTCAGGCTCCTGATCGCCCGGGGCGATCCCAAGGCCATCCCGCTCGCCAAAGGCGCCATCGACCAGTATCTGAACACGGCGCCGGTGAGCTGCCGCGGGCGCGGCCTGCGCGTGCTCCAGCGCGACGCGCTCGACCAGCATGATGTCGCGGTCGGCGTGCAGCGCTCGTTCGCCGAGACGGTGGACGCTTATATCGCGTGCAAGCTCGCGGAAGAGTAGCGCCCGGCGGGCAACAGATGTGGTCGTCGACCTGCGCGCCGTGTTCCCTGAACTCGTTGGTCCAAAAGAATTTTTCGATGGACGAGCAACCTTTGCCCCCTTCCGGGCCTCTTAGGGGTAAAGGAATACGCACATGGCGCGATATTACTTCGACTTATGCGACCAGCACGGAGCCGCGCTCGACGAAGAGGGGCTGGAGCTGTCCAACGTGCGCGCGGTCCAGGCCGAGGCTGCCAAGTCGGTCGGCGACATGGCGCGCGAGGCCATCGCTTCCGCACCGGCGACCGGCAGACCGCAGAGGATGGCGATCGCGGTTCGCAATGCCGACGGGCCCGTCATGCAGGTGACATTCAGCTTCGCGATCGAGACGTTCAACACACGACCGCCGTCCGGCGATCATTGACGCGTCAGCGTCGGCCGGGATTGCTGCTGCGGTGGCGGCCAGGATTGCCCGGACTCGAGCACCGCGATCTTGCGCCCGAGCTGCCAGACCTCCACCTTGCCGTGCCGCGTGAACTGCCGTGCGAAGCTGAGAGCGGACTCGTCGGTCGGGGCCTCGAACGCTTCTGCGGAGCGGAAGACGCCATCCTCGCCGACGAGATAAGCGCGATATTGCTGGCTCATGTCGGCGCCCTCAGGCCGGGCGAGCGCAGCCAGGCATCGATCTGCATGGCGGTCTCGTCCTGCCGCGCCCGGCGCAGCAGCATCTCGCGGCGGCGCCCCGGCGACAGCGCGCGGGCTTCCTCGCGGCAGCGCGTCGCTTCGTCGGCGAGACGTTGGGTGAGAGTTCGGGTCTGTTTGAAACGGCGACGCGTCAGCATGGCGCATGTCCCTTGTTCAAGTGGGGCGGGAGCGCGAACCGGCGTTCTCATCACCGATCTCGTGCCACGGGCCTTGCAGTGATGGGTGAAGCGTATGCCCGGCGCGGCGGAGAGTCTGTATCTTTTGATACGTCCGCAGATTAAATCTTGGCGTGTAAGTTCAGTGTTGTGAGTGATTTACTCAATTTGAGTGGTGGGGACGAAAGGTCATGAATCACTTAAGAAATGGACGGAATATCTTCCTTGTTAGGTCCCCGGGCGACTATCTTCAACTTTTCGTCGGGCAATGGTCGCTGCAAAGTCTTAGCCTCATCCCAAGGCGCTCGTAGCCACACCTCCCATTCCTCCGCGGACGTCAGGAGCACTGGCATTGCCTTGGGATGGATCGGCTCAACGACCGCATTGGGCGAAGTCGTGAGAAATCCATAAACCTGATGCGGCCCCGGCACGGGCTTCGACTTCGTCCCGCGATCGCCGTTGAACGTCGTCCAGATGCCGGCGAATGCAAACAGCGGGCGTGCCTCCGCAAGCGCGAACCACACCACGTCCTTCTTTTTCGTCTCCGGGTTCGGCTCGGGTGCGTATTCGGCAAAGCTGTTGACGGGCACAAGGCAGCGGTGCTCGGGCTTCAGCCAGGCACGCCAATGGGGCGAGGCGGTGTTGCGGATGTTCGTGACGGGCGGACCGCCGGTGCGCGGCGGTGGCGGCATGCCCCAGCGCATCATCACCAGCTCGCGTTCGCCACCTGCGTCACGAATGACCGGGGCAGGGTAATCCGGAAACACGCCGGGCATTGGCGGCAAGTTGCCTTCGTAGCGGCGGACAATGCGGAAGAGCTCGGCGATGGCGGCCTGATTGGTGGTGATCGAATAGAGATTGCACATGAAACAAACTGTCCCATAATAGCGCTACGATCACGAGATTGAGAGCGGTGGCTCGCTTGCCGAGGTGAGACCGAACATGGCTGTCTGGGACCTTTACTCAAAGCGTCGAGCGAAAGAGCTCGGTCAGCTATCCGATATTTTCACTTATGACTTAATCCCCCATCCGCTTCGCGTCCAAATTGTGCACATGTGGGACCAAGGAATCGGCATCGAGTATAGCTCCTATGTAGACACCGAAAAGATCCAGGAAACTTACCTGCAGATAGCGCAAATCCTCCGTCGCGAATACGGGGTATTCAAGCTGTCTAATTCGCGCGATCCAAAGGATAAGAGGGAGGCTCGACAGGATCTCGTTGGCTGGTTCTTAGGTGAGCAAGATAACGGACGCGTTCTCGACGCTATCGAATTGAGTTTTCGCGTAATCCAACGTTATTGCAGCAATGAGAATTATCTGCACCACAGAAAAAACAATGAAATTGCAAGCGAAGTTATCGACGAACTGAACGCCCGATTCAAGGAGCATGCAGTCGGCTATCAATTCGTGGAAGGTCAACTTTTGAGGGTTGACTCACAACTCGTGCACAAAGAGGTTGTTATACCTGCGTTGGCTGTCTTGCACGCAAAGCATTTTGCCGGTGCGCAACAAGAGTTTTTGAGTGCGTTTGAGCACTACCGGAACGGCAAAAAGGAAGAAGCTTTGGTAGATGCTTGCAAGTCTTTTGAAAGCACCATGAAAGCGATCTGCGATAAAAGGGGATGGGTCTACGATGCCAATAAGGCGAGCGCCACCGAACTGGTCAATATTTGCCTTTCAAAAGGGTTGATACCACAGTTCTGGCAGGGGCACTTTTCTGCGCTGCGCGCAGTGCTTCAGTCCGGAGTACCCACAGCACGAAATCGTCAGGCAGGTCATGGCTCCGGCACGCAGGCTAGACCTGAACCTCCGGATGAGCTGGTTGCGTACGTGCTTCATATGACTGCGTCGACCATTCTTTTCCTCTCTGAGTCTGAAAAGCGCCTTTAAGGCTACCGCTCGCCCGGCCACCAGATTGAGGGCGGGGCGCTTGCTGAAATCTTGGTTGGCCTCAGCGCCACAAGGGTGCTCCGCTTATAAGGATAGCCCCGCACTAGCGAACAATCCTTGCAGCGCATGTAGCGTTCGAGTTCGTGCACCGGTGTTGTCTTGGGGCGCCTGACAATGTCGAGTGCAACGGTTTGGTTGGTGTCGCAACCGAGGCAGCGAACCTCCAGGTATGGATAACCTCCATTGATCGCATCGCCGATCGTGGGCGATGGCTGCGCTGGGCCCTTGTAGCCGAGCATCCGATAGGTCCACGCCTCGCAGGCCAGCTTGTCCGCTTCCTTGCGCGCCGCCCTAGCGCGCTCGGCCGACATCTTAATCTGGGTGCCAAAGAGATACTGGCGCGACTTCGTGGACATCCGATCAACAAGGCCATGCGCCAACCGCTTTGGCAAATTATCGATTCCTAGTGGGCGGGCAGAGCAGAGAGCCACTGCCCATCGTGGCTGTGGACAACCGGATTCTCTGATGCTCACCAACTGTCGGCCGGTCCCTTTGCAATCAACGCAAGCGCAATTCGGTCCGACAATCTCCGGTGCGAACTTGCCCCAGTTGCCGTCGACTCCGCATTCGAGGCAGCGAATCTCTCCGGCGCCGCAGCCGAGGTCTTGGATGTCCGCTGCAACGCCCGTGGGCGACCGGTTTTCTTGCGTTGTCGACGGAAGTGAGCCAGCTCCCAAGGCTGTCACGGCGTTGACATTGCAAGCTCCACTTGCAAAATGCAGCCGATCTAACCGCTAGTGTTTACGTTCAAGCTATTGAGGCCCCTTCCATGTTTCGTCTTGTACGCAGCGTCGCGGCTTTGCTCTGTGTCCTCGCCCTCACTGCCTGCATGACCCGCGAAGAGCGGATGGCGGCCAATAATGCCAAGGACGATCAGCAGTGCCTGTCCTACGGCGCCCGCAAGGGCACTGATGCTTATGTAAATTGCCGCGCCCAACTCGAAGGAGCGAGGCGCCAAGCTGACGCCGCCGAAGCTGCTGCAAACGCTGCTGACGATGCTGCCAGGCGCCCGCGGCACTGTCACGATACAGGCGGATACGGCGGCTCGACGATCATCTGCTACTAGGGGGCAAAAGTAGCGCTTCGTAGTGTTATCTGGCTAACGAGAATCTTTTCGCCTCAGGAACTGCAGCGATCGAGGGTTACGCGCGCGATGCGACGAGCGAGATCGAAGATGAGCTGGGGAGGTTGTCTCCCGAAACGCTGAGATCACCTCTGCCCTACAAGCGTTCGTTGAAGCCAACGCCACGCGGCCTTTTGCGATTCAACTACCGCTTCCCTTGCGAGAAGCCGCGTAGCGAAACGACGCCGACGATTGTCGTTTGACACGTCGGGCAAAACACCGGCAGAATAGCATCATCGAGACGAGTTTGTTTTGCCCCCGCGCCGGATTTTCCGCCGCGGGTTTTTGTTGTGGGGTTCGATGGTTTCATAAAAGGGGTTTCAGAATGACCAAATTTAGAAGGAGGACCGCGCTAGGGCTTCCTGTTCCTCAGCATGCCCTCAGCGAAAATATGAGCACTGCCACGCCGCTGGACGTTCAAGCCTTGGCGAAAGACAAGACCGAAGCGGCGCTCAACGTGCTCGCCGTGATCATGTACAGAGAAACGGCAAATGCATTTGCGCGCGTAGCCGCGGCAAAGGAGCTTCTCGATCGAGGGTGGGGCAAGCCGGTGCAGCCGCTGACCACTGATGCCAGCCCACGCGAACTGGTGCATCAGATCCAACGCATCATCATCCATCCGAAGCCCCATCAATCGATGGATAATCAGGCTGGCGAAGCGGAGGGGACCGGGTTTCCACAAACCGTCTCGCCTCGGGAGGAGTTTTGCAATGACTGAAAAACTATTGCCGACTGCAGCAGGTCCTACGGCGGCTGTTTCGGCAGGGGCGAACTTAGATCTCTCTCTCTCTGGCCACAATGGATGCGCGAGGCCCTTGCACATCAACCGGATGTGGCGGTCGCGGCAAAGACCAGCGAGTCCAAGCAGACGCCTAGCACCGACCGCGCGAGCATCCGGGTTCTGACTCGAATGCCTTCGTCTTCTTCTTGATGCGCTAAGCAGCAGTCGGTCCAAACCATTTCGTCAAAGCATCCTCAAGTCCGCGCTGCCTGTCATCGCCCACCCAGGCCACATGCCCGTCGGGTCGCACCAGCACGGCGCCCGGCGCACCAACCCGCCCGACGACCGGAAGCTCCCACACGCCATCGCAGTCGGCATCGACGACATCGATGCGATCCCGCCACGGCGCTGCATCGATGCCGCCGCGCCTGCCGAAATTGAGCAGCACGCCGCGCGCGCGATGCAGCAGCGTGAACAGGGGCAGCTTCCTCCCCTCGACCGTCAGATCGAGATCGGGCATGCGCCGGCCGAGCAGCGCGTGGCCTTCGCCGAGATCGTAGGCGATGTCGAGCCCGCTCATCATCGCGCCGAAGCGCCGGCGCGGCTCGTCCATGGCGAGCAGCTCGGCGAGCGCCTCGCGCGCGGCCTTGCGGCCGTCGTCGCCGCGGCGGAGCAGGGTGATCTGCGCCATGGTGTTTTTCAGCACGCGGGCGCCGACCGGATGGCGCTCGGAATGGTAGCTGTCGAGCAGGCTCTCGGGCGAGGTGCCATTCACCACCTGCGCCAGCTTCCAGCCGAGATTGACGGCGTCCTGCACACCGAGGTTGAGGCCCTGTCCGCCGACGGAGTGATGGATGTGCGCAGCATCGCCGGCGAGCAGCACGCGGCCTTTGCGATAGGACGCGGCTTGCCGGGCCGCATCGGTGAAGCGCGAGATCCAGGCGTGGTTGGTGGCGCCGAAATCGGTGCCGTAGACGGCGACGAGCGCGTCGCTGAGATCGCGCAAGGTGGGCGCACCGGTGCGATCGAGCGTGGCTTCCGTCACGACGACCAGCACGCGGCCGCTCTCGGTCTGGCTGAGGCCGTGAAAGCCGAGCGCGTCGTGACGCAGGCCGAATGCCGGCGCCTCGCGCATCTCGACTTCGGCCATCAAATTGCTCAGCGTCGGATCCGAGCCGGGGAAGTCGATGCCTGCGCTCTTGCGCACCAGGCTGCGCCCGCCGTCGCAGCCGACGAGATAGTTTGCACGCAGCGTCGGGCCGCCAGAGAGCGTCACGTCGACGCCGGTTTCGCCTTGCGTAAAACCCGTGACCTCACGGTTGCGATAGACGGGGACCGCGAGCTCTTCGATCCAATCGGCCAGGATCTGCTCGATGCGGCTCTGTCGCAGCTTCAGCCCGTAATTGTGCCGCGTGGGGAGATCGCTGATGTCGAGCCTGGTCCAGGCAAAGCCGGCGAGCTGAAGGATCTCGCCTTCGCGCAGGAAGCGGTCCGCGACGCCGCGCTGATCGAGGATCTCGAGCGTGCGCGCGTGCAAGCCGCCGGCGCGCGTCTCGAGGATCGCCTGATCGGGGCGCCGCTCGACGATTGCGACATCGATGCCGGCGAGCGCGAGCTCGGCGGCCAGCATCAATCCGGTCGGCCCGCCGCCTGCGATGACGACGGCATGGTCGGTCTGGTTGTGCGGGCCGGCGCTTGGCGCGCGGCGTGAACGGGACGTCGGAAGCAGGACAGGCATGTTGACCCCTCGGCTTGTCATGGGTCGGGGGTTCTACGGCAGGAACGGGGACTTGAAGCAAGCCGCTTGCGCACCACATATCGAGTTGGGAGGAGGGGCTTTCTCGTCCGCGATGCCTTCGTTGACACGTCGGGCAAAACACCGGCATATTGGCATCATCGAAAGAGTTTGGTTCAGCCCGCGCGGAGCGATCCGCGGCGGGTTTTGTCTTGCCGGCCGAGGTTCAGCAGACGCCGGTGGTTCGCTGCATGATGTCGGCGAGTTCCTCGAACGAGAATGGCTTCCTGATCATCGGCAGGCCGCCGCGCCGCGGCTCGCGGCCGGAGAGTTGCAGGATCTTCAGCTCCGGCTTGCGCCGTCGCGCGAGCTCGGCCAGCTCATGACCGTCCATGCCGGGCATGTTGATGTCAGTGATGAGGATGGAGATCTTCTGGTTTTGCCTGAGACGGTCGAGCGCGTCCGCGCCGCTGGGGGCGCTGATCACCTCGCAGCCGAGCTCTTCCAGCATGGCCACGACCACTTCGAGGACGGCGGGGTCGTCGTCTACAATCAGGACAGTGTGGCTCATCGCTAGTTCCTTCCGACTGGGACCAACGTGTCGGTCGCAGGGGAAGTTCCTTCCGACCTAATCGTCCTTCGACAAATCGCCTGGCTTGGTGGGAAGGTCGATAGTGCCGCCATCGCCGTGCACGAGGTCGCGGTCCCTGTCTTCGGTTTGGCCGGCATCTTCAATGATCGCCGCCTGCAGATCGCGCTCCTTGTCGCTGCGGGGCTTTGTGTCGCGGCGCGCTGTCTGTCGAGATCTCCTGAGCATCGTGGTGGTCCTCCGAATCCACTAACGCCTGTTGAGCGCGTTCGTTCGTTTGACTCGTCGGGCAAAACACCGGCAGAATGACATCATCGAGACGAGTTTGGTTCACCCGCGCGGACATCATCCGCTGCGGGTTTTTTCGTCTCGATTGCAGAATCGGACGGCGGCGGCGCATTGCGGCCACGCACTCGTCAAACCTGGAGCGCCGATCGGCGCGCCGCCGTCCGAACCAATGCTGGCCGTGCACGCGCGAACGTGCCGGCCCGCGGCGCAGGGCCCATTGTCCGCGCCGCTGCGGTCTCCGGAAGACACGGAGATAGGGTTCGCGCCCGAAACGATCGCGCCTCGCCTGGCGCGATCTGCCGCGCATTTTCTTGTCTGGGAGGGACGATGACCGCCTATCTGATATCGCTCGCGCTCGCGGGCCTGGTCGCAATCGTGTTGTGGGAGATGGTGTCATGAATGACGAAATCGCAGGCGAGCTTGCAAGCGAGCCGGTCCGACCGCCGGCTACCAGGACGTCGCCCAGGGCGCACCCGCCCGCCGAAATCCGCTCGCTGGCCCGTGGCCATACCAAGGCGGCCCTGAAGGTGCTCGTCGGCATCATGCGCAACGACAGTGCGACGCCGGCTGTGCGCCTCTCGGCGGCCAACGCCGTCCTCGATCGCGGCTGGGGCAAGTCGGCGCAACCGATCGAGAGCGGCGAAGAGGGCGCGGAAACGATCCACCGGGTCGAGCGCGTCATCGTGCTTCCGCACGACGCCGCCGGCGGTGGAGAACGAGGGTGAGGGGGTGAACTATAGAACCTCACCAGAGATAGGAATGGCGCCTTTCATGAAATTCTGCACAATCGCGGCCTTGAATCGTCGGAATTGTTCGTGATTCAGGCGAGGCTGTCCGACTTTGCGGAGGGGCCAACGTGGATGAAGGAGAGCCGCGGTCACAGCGACGGCCGCTGACAACGGGATCCCAGCGGTTCACGGATGAGATATCAACGTCGGCAGGACTGCTGATCACGCCAGCCAAGCGCGGGAGCAATCAGTCCGCGGAGATCGATCATGGACACTGAGTCATTCTTCGAGGCGCTCCCTGCGATTAACAATTACTCGACTGTCGCTTCAATCGTATGCGTGCTTCCAACATACTTTCTCCGTCTTCCGCCTGCGACTTATAGAATCGTCCTGTCCCTGGGCATCATCTTCGGCCTTTCGATGTCGGCGGTTGTAATGGCAGCGGTCTTTTGGCCGCATCCGCATCAATTCGATAGGTTGTTTATCGTCCTTTTGCTCATTTATTTTTCGCCGCTTGTCGTGGTCCTTATCGCGATCCTTGTACGCATTCACCGCATAACCCGTGTTGGCTTATGGAGCTCGGTGGTTCTGGCTTGCGTCATCCTCGATTGGGCAGGAATCTCTTTTCTTTTCTTCTCTCTTTCGTAGAGCCCACTCAACAAAGTTGAGCCCCAGACCTAACAAGAAGATTGAGAGACCGCGATGGCCAGCAAGCTTCCGTCATATGCCCAAGACCAATTGACTCTGGTCGGAATGATGACTTCTCAGATCACCGCTGCGGCGGCGAGGTACGGAGTGTCAGCCGAAGCGATCGCTGGCGCTTTAGCTCAAGAGCTATCTGACCAGACAACCTCTCTGAAGAATTACGGAAAGAAGGCTGGCTCTACGGCTTACGCACATACATTCCTAAATGGGATGTTCCTCGAGGGGATGGCAAGGAACCCCTTTCACCCCACGCAAGGAGCCTCGGATAGTATTCTGGATTGGTACAACGCCGATCCGAATGCGATGACGGTCGGACAGGATCTTGAAAAGAAGGTCAGAAATCCTCTGCTTATCGATTATGGTCCTGCCGGAATGAAATTTCAGAACGCCATTCGGGCAGTTCTCGAGAACCCGGATGATCCCGCCTTCGCGCCATATGCGAAGGACCTTTATTCGGTCGGTGTTGCTTTGCAGAAGGGCAGCGACCAAGCTCTCATGGCGTCAACCATCGGCGCATATTTGCGTGAAGGCGTCCGGAATTACCAATCCAACATGAGCGTCCAGGGCGATCCGACGACCGGGGTGAACGCTTGGAAACGTTTGGATCCATCCACCCGAAATGCATTGCTCGTTCAATTCTACAAGCAAGGTCCGACGCCGACACGCGTGTTGAGAAATGCGATGATCGCCGCGCAGAACGGCATCCCTTATACTCCCCGCGTGGGGGTTGATGGCGCTGGTGCAACCTATCTTGCAAACGAACCGGCTATCATCCAGGCGTTGGCGGATGGGCCCGCCAGCTTTGCCCATCGGTGGAATGCAGCCGACGATCGTGCGGGACTTGCCGCCTCCCAGCGGTCGGTCAGCAGTCCTCCAAGCGGATTTATCGATCCTGCAGCCCCTGCTGGCGCGCAAGGGCAAGTTGATCTCAATCCTGGTTTTCCGGCCTACCTCCCGGAGCATTTGCGGTATTTGCAAGAGGCAGATCGCGTGCCTCGAACCCGTCGCGAAGACGTGCGGGTCTTGACCAGGATGCCAACCAGGGAATCGGATCGATCCGTGTTCGACTCGAGCGGTGGTGTTTCGGTGCCCTTTGTTCCTCCTGAAGCGTCGTTTCCACTCTCACCGCAAAGCGACTTCGAGAGACGATTCGGACCGCGGCCGACATCTGCCGGCGGCGTCCTGGCGGGAGTCTATCAGGCTCCGCAAAGCCCACCCGACACCCCAGACTGGTCCGCGATGTGGCGCAGGCGCATCGGCCTGCCCTAGGGCGAGCGAGCGCAGCCATTGTCCATCCTGAAAATTCCGACGGCGAAGATCTTCGAGCCGCTGCTGAAACCTGCGCGCTACAAGGGCGTTTATGGCGGACGCGGCTCTGGGAAATCGCATTTCTTCGGCGAACTCCTGGTCGAGACCTGCCAGGCCGAGCGCGGCACGCTCGCAGTTTGCATTCGCGAGGCGCAGCGCACGCTGGCGCAATCGTCCAAGCGTCTGATCGAGGGCAAGATCGCGAGCCTTCGCCTCGGCCACGGCTTCAAGCTGTTCAGCGACAAGATCGAGACGCCCGGCGACGGGCTCATCATCTTCCGCGGACTTCAGGATCACACCGCCGAGTCGATCAAATCGCTGGAAGGCTTTCGCATCGCCTGGATCGACGAGGCGCAATCCCTCAGCGCACGCAGCCTCGCGCTGCTGCGGCCGACGATCCGTGCCAAGGATTCCGAGCTCTGGGCGAGCTGGAATCCGCGGCGCAAGAGCGATGCGATCGACGATTTTCTGCGCGGGCGCAAGCCCGACGGTGCCGTCATCGTCAAGGCGAACTGGCGCGACAATCCCTGGTTTCCTGACGTGCTCGAGGAGGAGCGGCTGTTGGATCAGAAGCTCTACCCGGAGCGTTACGATCACATCTGGGAGGGCGAGTATGCCCGCGCCTTCGAGGGCGCCTATTTCGCCGCGCTGCTGTCGGAGGCGCGTGCGCAGGGGCGCATCGGAAGGGTCTCCGCCGATCCGCTGCTGCCGCTGCGCGCCTTCATCGACATCGGCGGCGCCGGCGCCGCGGCGGATGCCTTCACGATGTGGATCGTGCAATGGGTCGGTAGCGAGCTTAGGGCGGATTTTCTACATCTGCGTCGCTGGCGGAAAAGCGTGGAACAAGCACAGAATTACACGTTCAAGGCCGTGATCACCGTGGTTGCCACAGGATTGATGGGAGCCATTTGGCTGGGCGTCAAGGTCGCACTGGGCAAGTGAGCCTTCTTCGATGACCGCGCCATCGCACGACGGTACGCGTCTATCTCTCGCCGATGAGTATGCCATGTACAAAATCCGTATCGTTGATGCGTTTGATGATGACGTTGCCGACACCTTGGCCGATCTGCACCAATCGACGTTCTTCGGTGCCGCGGCAATGCCCCGGTTCGATCTTGGTGCGTGGTGGCTCGCTTATCGCGGTAATGACGCGGTCGCCTTTGCCGGTGTGGTGCCTTCCACGCATGTTCGAAATTGCGGTTATGTCTCCAGGGTTGGAGTCTTGCGGCGGCATTGGGGACACGGGCTGCAGATCAGGCTGATGCGAGCCATCGAGGCGCAAGGGCGGCGCATGGGATGGGACAGTGTCGTTTCGGATACGACGGATAACCCCGTGTCTGCCAACAATTTCATCCAGGCAGGCTATCGGCTCTACGAGCCCGAGGTCCCCTGGGCCTGGTCGCATACACTCTATTGGCGAAAGTGGCTGCGCTAAGGGCCACGTGGGGTTTCCCGTGATGCGGAACGCAGCCTGCGATGGCTCAGAAGGGCGTGACGTAGCCTGTCTACGCTGGTCATCGGGAAGCCCGGCAGCCCGATGGCTGCCGGGCTTCTTTTGCATTTTGGGCCGATGAGAGCGAGGCTCTTGCGAAGTTGGCGGCGCCGGGCTTTAAGTTTGCTCTTGCAGGAAATTCGGCGGCCACAAGCCGATGTTAAGGGAGCGCCATCGATGCCCAACAAGCCTCAATTGCCGGAACGTTCGCCGCGGGCGGGAGGGCTGACTGCGCTCGATGGCCTCTTGGTCATCGATTTCACGCGTGTCGTCGCCGGCCCGGCCTGCACGCAGACACTTGCCGATTTTGGCGCGCACGTCATCAAGATCGAGAATCCTGACGGCGGCGACGACACGCGCGCCTATGAGCACGCCGAAATTGGCGGCGAAAGCGCGGCCTATCTGAGCCTGAACCGCAACAAGCGTGGCATTGCGCTCGATCTTTCGGTGCCGGAGGCCCGCGAGATTGCGCTGGATCTGATCCGCAAGGCGGATGTGGTCGTGGAAAATTTTTCAAGCGGCGTCATGAAGAAGTTCGGGCTCGACTATGAGGCGGTCGCGCCGCTCAACCCACGGCTGGTCTATTGCTCGATCTCCGCCTACGGACGCTCCGGACCGTTCGCCTCGCGCCCCGGCTTCGATCCCATCACGCAAGCGGAGAGCGGCTTCATGTCCCTCAACGGATTTGCCGATGGTCCGGCGGTTCGTACCGGCCCGCCCATCGTGGACATGGCGACGGGGATGTCTGCCTGTAACGCCATCCTGCTGGCGCTGTTGGCCCGGGACCGGCTCGGCCGCGGGCAGCATGTCGAAGTCGCCCTGTTCGACGTTGCGATGGGGATGACCGGCTTCTACGGCATGGCGTATCTCATCAACGGCGAGAACCCCGGCCGGTTCGGCAATTCGCCGAGCGGGTCGCCCACCGTTGGCGTCTATGAGGCCTCCGATGGGCCGCTCTACATGGCCTGCGCCAACGATCGGCTGTATCGCCGGCTGGTGGTCGAGGTGCTGAACCGGCCTGATCTCATCACCGATCCGCAGTTTGCGACGCGCAAGGCCCGTTCCGAGAACAAGGAGCTTTTGCGGGCAGCCATTGCAGAGGTCTTTGCCAGCGATACGCTCGAGAACTGGATGGCGAAGATGAAGCAGGCCAATATTCCGGTCGGCTATCTCCGGACGGTCGAGGAGGGGTTCAATGCGCCGGAGGCTCGCGAGCGCCATCGCTTGAACCGGATTCCGCACCGTACCGCGGAATGGGTGCCCAACATCGAGCCGCCGATTACCATGAGCCTGACCGGTGCGGTCGATCCCGTTGCTGCCCCGCTGTTAGGCGAGCATACCGAGGACGTCCTGCGCGATATTCTCGGTTATGATGAGCGCCGGATCGCGGAGTTCACGCGGAAGGGTATCTTTGGCGCGGGCAAGCCCCCGACGGGCTAGGCCCGCGCGGTCACTCTCCATGACGCCCAGGCTCCGCCGGCACGCTGATCGACGCCAGCCGCATTGGCTTGATTTGGCGAAGAGGCGGCCGCATAAATACGCGAAGTGAGGGACACGAATGGCGCCTGGTCGAAAGCCGAGCATGGGGCAGCCCACCGGGGCGGAAGCCGGCGAACGCGCCCATGCGGACATGATCGCGAAGGCTCGGACTCTGTTGCCGCGACTACGCGAGCGGGCGGCGCGAACGGAGGAGCTGCGACATCTTCCGCCGGAGACCGAACGGGATCTGCACGATGCCGGCCTGTTTCGGATGCTGCAACCGGCACGGATTGGTGGCACCGAGCTTGACTATGTCGCCCTCGTCGACTGCGCGGAGCTGCTCGGACAAGCGGACGCATCGGTAGCCTGGAATCTCGCCAATCTGGCGAGCCATCACTGGATGCTCGGCATGTTCGAGCAGAAGGCTCAGGATCTGGTCTGGGGTCGTGATCCGGACGCGCTGATCGCATCCTCGTTCATTTTCCCTGCCGGACGCGCCACGAGAGTTGAGGGCGGATACCAGCTGCGCGGGAGCTGGCCGTTCTCCTCAGGCGTTGCCTCCTGCGAATGGAACATGCTGGCAAGCGTGGTCTACTCTGACGACGAGGCAGACGGCATCGAGTATCGCATCTTTCTGCTGCCAAAATGCGACTACAAGGTCCTGGACACCTGGAATGTCGCGGGACTGCGCGGGACGGGGTCTTGCGACGTGGAGGTCAGGGACGCCTTCGTGGCGGACCATATGACGGTCGCCGTCGGCGATCTCTCAGGCGGCCCGACACCGGGAAGCAAGACCAATCCAAATCCGCTGTATGCACTCCCCGTATTCTCACTGTTCCCGTACGTCCTCTCCGGCGTCGCGCTGGGGAATGCGCAGGCCTGCCTCGACGATTACACGGAGGTCGCACGTCATCGTATCTCGACCTACAACCGCGCCAAGTTGAGCGATTTTCAGAGCACTCAGATCAAGATCGCGGAGGCCTCGGCGAAGATCGACGCCGCACGCCTGATCATGCGGTCGGCGTGCCTCGATGCCATGGAGGACGCGCGGCGCGGGCACACGCCCGACATGGCGACGAAGACCCGATATCGGCGTGATGGATCTTTTTCGGTGAACCTTTGTACGGACGCGGTCTCGATGCTGTTTGCCGCGAGCGGGGCACGCGGTCTGTTCACGACCGGTGTGTTGCAGCGGCAATTCCGCGATGCCCATGCCATCAACTCGCATCTCGCATTCAACTTCGATGCGGCGGGGACCAATTATGGACGCGTGGCGCTGGGCCTGCCGTCCGAAAATCTCACGCTGTGAGGCCGGCTGATGAATGATCTGCCGAAGCACCCGGCCGCTCCTGATCCAGCCAACGAGTTCGCGAGTGACAGCTCGTCGATCGATCCCCGAGACTTCCGCAACGCGCTCGGAACCTATGCAACGGGCGTGACGATCATCACAGCCGCGGCGCCTGACGGCAAGCCTTACGGTCTGACATGTAATTCGTTCGCCTCCGTTTCGCTGAATCCTCCGCTGGTGCTGTGGAGCCTCGTCGTCTATTCTTCGAGCCTGACCATTTTCCAGAACGCCAGCCATTTCACGGTCAACGTGCTCGGCGCGTCGCAGCAGGCTCTTGCGAGCAAGTTCGCGAAGTCCTCGGATGACAAATTCACCGGCGTGGACTGGACCCCCGGCCTCGGCAAGGCGCCGGTGCTCGCCGAGAGCGTTGCCAACTTTCAGTGCCGCTCGGTGAATCGCTACTATGGCGGCGACCACGTGATCTTTCTCGGCGCGGTCGAGGCCTATACCTACAATGCGCAGGAGCCGCTGCTGTTCGCGCGCGGCGCGTTCGGCCGTTTTCTCGCGGACGACGAGCGCAAGAAGTCACCCTAGCGTGCTTCAGGTCGCGCTCGACGGCCTAGCGCTCCGCCGCCGACAGTTTGTAGATTTCCAACGCGTCCGCGTCCGCACCGCGTGCGGCCTTGGCCAACCTGAACAGTTGTCCTGCAAGCGAGGCCATCGGCACCGGCGTCGACGTTGCCTGCGCAACATCGGCGACCGTATCGAGATCCTTGAGCATCGTGGCAATGTGGCCAAGGGGTGGTGAGTGTATCCCTTGGGCCATCCGCGGCACGAAGAGCTGAAGTGGAATGGAATCCGCGAAGCCGCCGGCCAGTGCTTCGGGCAGGCGTTTGGCATCGATTCCTGCGTTGACCGCGAGGCGCGTGGCTTCCGCGAGCACGGCCATCGCGCATCCCACGATCACCTGATTGCACAGCTTTGTGGTCTGGCCGGCGCCGGTCGGGCCCATGTGGGTGAACCTGCGCGCCATGGACAGGATGTACGGCCGCACCCTTTCGATATCAGCAGCTTCTCCGCCGGCCATGATCGCAAGCGTACCTTCCTCGGCTCCCTTCGTGCCGCCGGAAACCGGTGCATCGATCCAACCAGCGCCATTGACGTCCTTCAGTCGCTTTGCGAGATCGCGTGCCGCGTCAGGATGGATCGACGAAAAGTCGACGACAAGCTTGCCGGTGCCGGCAGCCGCTCCCAGTCCTTCGGGTCCGAAGATTACCTCCTCGACTGCTTTTGCATCCGTCACGCACATGAATGCGATATCCGAATTGGCCAGGAGCGCGCGAGGCGTGTCGGCGCGTTTGGCGCCGGCCTCGACCAGCGGAGCCACCTTGCCCTCCGAACGGTTCCAGACCGTCACCTGATAGCCAGCCTCGAGCAGGCGCCGGCTCATCGGCGCCCCCATCAGCCCCAGGCCAAGATAGCCCAGTCGCTCGGCGCCTTGCGGGTTTGCCTTGCTCACATCAGCCATAGGTTGCCTCCTTCTGTCGCTGCGCGACGCCGCCTTACCATACATTGCGCGTCAGCCGGCAAAACCGCCCCGTTCGCATGGCTTGCCTGATTGTTTGAACCATGAAACATTTGGGGCGGTCGGGTTGGGTGGCGCCCTTCGGCGCCGGAGCAGCGGAGTGGGCACGATGCGAACCGTTTCGAAGTGGATCCTTGCTTTGGGGGCGGCGGCGGCCGTGAGCACGGGGGCGAGCGCTGCATGGGCGCAGCAGACGATCCGCGTCGGCTGGACCATTCCGGCCGAAGAATCCAAGTACTGGATGATGCGCCGCCCGGCTGAATTTCCCAATCTCGGCAAGGCCTACAACATCGAATGGACCCAGTTTCAGGGCACTGCGCCGATGACGCAGGCTCTGGCCGCTGGCGCGCTGGACTGCGCAACGCAGGCGCCGCTGTCGCTTGCCAATGGTGTGGTCGGCGGAAATCTCAAAGCCTACATCGTCGCGCAGCACGTGTTCGAGAAGCCCGGCGGCTTCTCGGTCTATTGGGCGGTCAAGGATGACTCGCCCATCAAGACAATCGCCGACCTCAAGGGCAAGACGGTCGGCATTTCCGTGATCGGCGGCGGCACGCAAGGTCCGTTCAATCTGCTGCTGAAGCAGAATGGCGTCGACCCGGCCAAGGACATCAAGCTGGTCGAGGTCGGCTTTGCGGTGTCGGAGGACGCGCTGCGCCAGGGCCGCGTCGATGCGGTCAACATGAACCAGCCGTTCGCCGCGCGCGCGGAAGCGAAGGGCGGCACGAGAAAGCTGTTCTCCCTGTCGGAAGCCATGCCGAATATCGTGCATATCCTGGAAGCCTGCCGCGCCGATTTCGTCGACAAGAACCCTGAGGTGGTCAAGGCCTATGTCCGGGATATCACCTCGGGCATGAAGAAGGCGCTGGCGAACCGCGAGGAAACACTCAAGGTCGTCAACGAAGTGCTCAAGGCGCCAATTCCGGTGCTCGAGACCTACCTGCTCAAGGACAACGATTTCGGCCGTGATCCAGGTGCGGCGCCGAACTTTCCGGCGATCCAGAAGATGCTGGACATCTACGCGGAGACCGGAATGCTGCCGAAACTGGATGTCGCGCAGTTCAAGCATCCGACGATCGTCGCCCCGCTGCAATAGCGAGCGAACGACCCGAACGAGAGGCTCGCGGTATCCGGCACGAAGACGAACGCATGAAGAAACTGCGATCACGGGTGACGACCGACGGCCTCGACCGAGCGCCGCATCGAGCCTTCATGCGCGCCATGGGGCTCGACGACGCTGCGATTGCGAAGCCGATGGTGGGTGTCGTCAGCATGAAGGGCGAGCAGACGCCCTGCAACATGACCCACGACTTCCAGGTGGCTGCGGCCAAAACCGGAATCGAGGAAGCCGGCGGCACGCCGCGCGAATTCTCGACCGTGTCGGTCTCCGACGGCATCAGCATGAACCACGAGGGCATGAAGTTCTCGCTGTTTTCTCGCGAGCTGATTGCCGACTCGATTGAGGCCGTGGTCCATGGTCTGGCTTACGATGCGCTGATCGGATACGGCGGATGCGACAAGACGCTTCCCGGCGTGATGATGGGTATGGTTCGTTGCAACGTGCCGTCCATCTTCATCTATGGCGGCAGCTCGCTGCCGGGGCGCGTGGACGGGCGCACGCTGACGGTGCTCGATTCCTATGAGGCTGTCGGCAGCTTCATGACCGGAGAGATCGACGGCGCCACGCTGGAGCGGATCGAACGGGCCTGCCTGCCGACGATCGGCGCCTGCGCTGGCCAATTCACCGCGAACACCATGGGCATGGTCTCGGAGGCGATGGGACTGACCATTCCAAACGTCTCGATGGTGCCCGGTGTCTATGCCGAGCGCGCGCAGATTTCGCGACGCGCCGGAGGCCTGATCATGGAGATGCTCGAGCGCGGCGGGCCGCTGCCGCGCGACATCGTGACGCGGAAATCCCTCGAGAATGGCGCGGCGATCGTTGCGGCGACGGGCGGCTCCACCAACGCCGCGCTGCATCTGCCGGCGATCGCGAACGAGGCCGGCATTGCATTCACGATCGACGATGTGGGCAAGGTCTTTGCCAGAACGCCGCTGATCGGAAATCTGCGGCCCGGCGGCAAATACACGGCAAAGGACGTCTACGATATCGGCGGCGCCGCTGTAATCATTCGAGAGCTGATCGCGAGCGGCCATATTGATGGTAGCTGCATCACCATCACTGGCCGTACGCTTGCTGAAGAATACGGCGCGGCCAATGCGCCGGACGGAGAGGTGGTTCACGCGTCTCGTGCGCCGATCATGCCTGACGGCGGCGTGGCGGTGCTGAAGGGCAACCTCTGTCCTGATGGCGCGGTGATCAAGGTCGCCGGCCTGAAGAGCCAATTCTTCGAAGGCGTCGCGCGCGTGTTCGAAGACGAGGAAGCGTGCGTCAAAGCGGTTCGGGATCGCACTTACAAGGCAGGCGAAGTGCTCGTGATCCGCAACGAGGGCCCGGTCGGCGGCCCTGGCATGCGTGAGATGCTCGGTGTCACAGCGCTGATCTATGGGCAGGGCATGGGCGAAAAGGTGGCGCTGATCACCGACGGTCGGTTCTCCGGCGCGACGCGCGGCATGTGCATAGGTTACGTGTCCCCGGAAGCATTTGTCGGCGGTCCGTTGGCGCTGGTTCGCGACGGCGACAGGATCCGGATCGACGCCGCTAACCGACGGATGGACGTCCTGCTCGATGAGCAGGAACTCGTCGCACGGCGCCGCGATTGGAAGCAGCGTCCGCCGCGGCATCGGGCCGGCGCGCTTGCAAAATATGCGCGACTGGTTGGGCAGGCGCCCGGCGGAGCCGTGACCCACGAAGGTCCGGCGGAATGGCCGTGGTTCGAATGAGGCATCGCGCGCCTGCGAAAATGTTCGTTTGTCTGGCAGGCTTCTTGCTAAGCCCGTGCTACACAGTAAGGCGAGCGACGGAATGACGGCAGTGCCTGCAAGATCGAGCGAACGGGTGAGACCGGTGACATCACGAGAGCCGGCTTCTGCGATCATCGAGATCGACCGCGTCTCGCAGGTCTTTCAGACCTCGGCGCGCAAGGACCACATTGCGCTTTCGGACATCTCGCTGACGATCGAGGAGGGCGCCTTCGTCTCTATCCTCGGTCCGTCCGGCTGCGGCAAGTCGACTCTGCTCTATATCGTCGGCGGTTTTGTCAGCCCCACCAGCGGTGCGGCGAGAATGAAAGGCCAGGCCATCACGGGTCCCGGTCCCGACCGAGGCCCAGTCTTCCAGGAATTCGCACTGTTTCCGTGGAAGACCGTGCTCGGCAATGTGATGTACGGCCCGCGTCAGCAAGGCGTGCGCTCGACCGAGGCGGAAGCCCAGAGCCGGGCGTTGATCGAGATGGTCGGGCTCAAGGGCTATGAGAATTTCTACCCGAAGGAGCTGTCTGGCGGCATGAAGCAGCGCGTCGCGCTGGCGCGGACGCTTGCTTACCATCCCGAAGTGCTCTTGATGGACGAGCCGTTCGGCGCGCTCGATGCCCATACGCGAACCCGCCTCCAGAACGATCTTTTGAACATCTGGGAACGCGATCGCAAGACGGTGCTGTTCGTCACCCACTCGGTCGACGAAGCCGTCTTCCTCTCCGACAAAGTCGTGATGATGTCGAAATCTCCTGGCCGCATCCGCGAGGTCATCGACATCGATCTGCCGCGGCCGCGCCGTCGCAGCGAGCTGTTGCTCGACCCGCGCTATCAGAAATATGTCGTCGATATCGAGCGCATGTTCGATGAAAGCGACGAAGCCGGGTTCGCCTTATGATGTCCACGGCCGCCTTGACCAGACGCGCCGCTCCGGTGCTCGCCTGTCTCGGGTTGCTGGCGGCGTGGCAGGTTGCCTCGCTTGCGCTGAAGAATGACAGCTTCCCGACGGCGATCGAGGCGATCCGTGCAATCCCGGACATTCTCGGCGACAAGGAGTCCCTCATCAACATCCTGGCCTCGCTGCGCCGCATGGCGCTCGGGTTTGGTGCCGCGGTGCTGATCTCGATTCCGCTGGGCCTGTTGATGGGCCGCAGCCGGAGCGTTGCAGCCTTCTTCAATCCGCTCCTGATGGTAATCTATCCGGTGCCAAAAGCCGCGTTGATGCCGATCATCATGCTTTGGCTGGGCGTCGGCGACATCACCAAGACGTTGGTGATCTTCCTCGGCGTCAGCCTTCCCGTGATCTATCACAGCTTCGAGGGTGCCAAGGCCGTCGAAGAGAAGATGCTGTGGTCGGGTGCCGCGATGGGGCTGTCGCCGGCACAGCGCCTGGTCCGGATCGTGCTGCCCGCGGCGCTGCCGGAAATCCTGACCGGATGCCGCACGGGGCTGGTGCTGGCGCTGATCACGATGATCACCAGCGAAATGATCGCCCGCCAGTCCGGCGCCGGCAACATCCTATTCAATGCGCTCGACATGGGCCAATACGACACCGTGTTCGCAATGATCATCATCGTGGGCGCCATGGGAATTTGCTTCGATGCGATTTTCGAGAAGGTTCGGGCCCGGCTGGTGCGCTGGTCCGAGCCGCAGTTCGATCTTCCGCTGAGCTTCTCGTGATGGCGCGCTTTCTCTCCCCAAACGTCCTTCTCGGAATCGCCCCGATTGCGCTGGTCATCGCGTTGTGGCAGGGGCTGGTGTCGTTCGGCTTTGCGCCCGCGGTCTTGCTGCCGCCGCCGGGTTTCGTCTTCAGCCGGCTGCTGCAGCAGCTCGCGTCGTGGACATTCCAGCAGGAGATCGCGGCAACCCTCATCCGGCTGTTTGCCGGGTTCGCCATTGCGGTCGTTCTCGGCGTCAGTATCGGGATTGCCGCCGCGGCAAGCCCCACGATCAATGCCGTGGTGAGGCCGATCGTCCGCGTCCTGGCTCCACTGCCCAAGGTTGCGCTGTATCCGGCGCTCCTGCTCCTGCTTGGATTTGGTCACGGTTCGAAAATCACCCTGGTAACTGCGGACGCGCTGTTTCCGATTCTGCTCTCGACTTACTACGGTGCGTCGACCGTCGAGCAGAAGCTGATCTGGTCGGCCATGGCGGCGGGAACGCCGCGCTATGAGATCCTTTTCAAGGTCGTGCTGCCGGCCGCGATGCCGTCGATCCTGACCGGGTGCCGGATCGGACTTGTCATTTCCTGCATCGTGGTGTTTCTGGCCGAAATGATCACGTCGACGGACGGATTGGGGCACGCGCTCGTGACCGCGGCGCGGACTTTTCAGGCCGTCGATATGTTCGTGCCGCTGATCACGATCTCGCTGTTGGGGTTGATCCTGAACGCCCTGTTGGGCGCGTTGCGATCATACCTCTTGCGAGGCTTTCCAGAAGCCTGATCTGAACGACCAAGAAACAAGACCGGGAGTGTGCCATGCTGGCTGATCGCATCGAGGCAAAATGGATCGACGCATTTTGCGAGATCTTTGAGCGGTGCGCCGTCAAGGCCGGCGATACCGCGGCGATCCTCTCGGAGACGCAGTCGCGCGCGCTGAATGTGCATCTGGCGGAACTCGCGCTGCTGCGCATGGGTGCGCGGCCGTTTCATGTGGTGATGCCGACGCCGCGTAACCGGAATATCGTCCCGGTTCGTTCGACGGGGGCGAGCGAGGCGATCCAAAGGCTGGGTCCGGTCATCACCGCGCTGCAGCAGGCCGGCTTCGTGGTCGATTGCACCATCGAAGGACTGATGCATGCGGTGGAAACGCCGGAGATCCTGAAGGCCGGCGCGCGCATCCTGGTGATCTCCAACGAGCATCCCGAAGCGCTGGAGCGCATGGTGCCGGACTCCGCGCTGGAGAAGCGCGTTCGGGCCGCGGCGAAGATGCTGCGTGGGACCAAGCGGATGCGGGTGACCTCGAAGGCCGGCACGGCGCTCGACGTCGACATGGTCGGTGCTTCCACGGTCGGCGTGTGGGGCTGGACCGACAAGCCCGGCACGCTGGCCCACTGGCCCGGCGGCATCGTCGTCAGCTTCCCCAAGAGCGGGACCATCAACGGCACGCTGGTGATGGCGCCAGGCGACATCAATCTCACGTTCAAGCGCTATCTGGCGTCGGCAGTGAAGATGACGTTGAAGGACGACTATGTCGTCGAGCTGGAAGGCGAGGGGACGGATGCCGCGATGATGCGCGCCTACCTTGCCGCCTGGGGCGACCGCGAGGCCTATGCGGTCTCGCATGTCGGCTTCGGTATGAACCCTGGCGCGCGCTACGAAGCGCTGTCGATGTACGACCAGCGCGACACCAACGGGACGGAGATCCGTGCCGTCTCCGGCAATTTCCTGTTCTCGACCGGCGCCAACGAATTCGCCGGCCGCTACACGGCGGGGCATTTCGATCTGCCGATGATGGGAACGACGATCGAGCTCGATGGCGTTGCCGTGGTCCGGGAGGGCGTGCTCCAGGATGTCTTCGGCTAGTTGCGGTCAAGCACCGGCGGGCGGGCCAGCTCGAAGTGGCGGAGCAGGTCGACCATGGCCTGGAGCCGCTTGACGCGGTAGGCATCGACGTCCATCCCGGAATAATCGAGAAAGCCTGCGCCCGTGCGCAGGCCGATCCGTCCCTCATGCATGTTGCGTGAAATGACGTCCGGCGCGCGATAGCGGTCGCTGCCAAGCGCGCCCTCGAGATAACGACTGGCGTAATACAGGATATCGCCGCCACCCCAATCGATGAATTCGAGCAGACCGAGCACGGCGTAGCGGAAGCCAAAGCCGTAGCGGATCGCCTTGTCGATCTCCTCCGCGCTGGCGACGCCTTCCTCGACCATGCGAGCGGCCTCGTTCATCGCCAGCGCCTGGATGCGTGGGACGATGAAGCCGGGCGTCGCCGCGCAGACAACCGGGACCTTGCCGATGCCTTCGAGCAGAGTTTTGACCTCGTCGACGATGGCGGGATCGGTGGCTTTGCCGGGCGAAACCTCGACCAGGGGAATCAAATAGGCCGGATTGAGCCAGTGCACGTTGAGGAAGCGGCTTGGGTTCACGATCGCGCCGGAGAGATCGTCGACGAGGATCGTCGACGTCGTCGATGCGATGATCGTGTCAGGGCTGACCTGCTTTGAAGTCGCCCCCAGCACCTCGCGCTTGAGCTCGACGACTTCGGGAACCCCTTCGAAGACCATTCCGGCTTCTGCCAATGCTGCGCCGCTCTCGCTCGCTGGCACCACCGTCACCCGCGCGATCAGCGGATCGACATCTGCGTCGGTCAGCAGTCCCAGCTTCGACAGGCTGGCGAAGGTCTTCCTGACCTCTCCGAGCGCGTCCGCTTCCAGCCTGGCAAAGTCCTCCGTGGAGCGCGCCTTGACGTCGATCATCGTGACCCGGTGCCCCGCATAGGCGAACGCGACGGCGATGCCGCGGCCCATGCGGCCAGCGCCGAGACAAGCGATATTGGCGCGATCGGTCATCGGTCAGAATCCATTGCGAAGCAGCGTCTGCAATTCGGCTTTGCCGAGATTGTCGAGCCCCAGCGTCTTGAGGGTCCGGCCGCCCTGCGAAAAATCCTCGCCGCAGACTGCGCCGCCGATCGATAAAAACGCCTTGGCCAATGGGGTGGCCACGCCAGCCAGGCCGGCGACGGACACCAGCAGCGACAACCCAAGCCGCAGGTCCTCACGCATATAGCGGTGCTCGGTCAACACGATCCGTTCGCGCCAATCGCCGGAATCGGTCAACCGGTCATGCGAGCCGCGGCCGTACATCCAGATCTCGCCTTCCCTGGCGTAATGATGAGCGAGCGGAAAATGCGGCGCGCAATAGCCGAGCGCTTCGCGCACTGCGATCCGCTCGGCGTCGAGCGCGTCCGTGACCTGCCGGATCGCCGCTTGCGTGCCTTCCTTGTGGATGTCCCAGCGCTCGAAATGCTCGATCGGGCCTGCATTCATCACGATCAGCGGCGGATGGATGATCGGTCCGGCATTCATCAGCGCGCCGGACAATGCGTCTCCGCACGGCTCGATCGCATCGGGAAAAGCGCGTCCGATCACGTCGAGCGCACGGGGCGCCTGGTCGAGCGGGAACACGCCGACCGGAAGCCGCTTGGCGCGGATGGTGATGGCGACCTCGAACGGTCCGTGCTTGCGGGTCAGCCAGGGCAAGGTCCCTGTTTCGGCAAAGCTTGTCTTGGCCCGGTTGCCGGTATCGTGCGCGGCCTGGGCGAAGATCATCGAGCCGAACGTCGCCGGCGGCAGGAAGACGACCTGGCCGTCGCGCAGATGCGGCGCGAGCAGGCGAGCGATGTCCGGTTGCGCGAAGGCAGGGGCCGGGCACAGGATCAGCTCGGTGCCATCGACGGCCTTGGCGATGTCGGTCGTGACCAGCGCGAGCTTCACGTCGTGGCGGCCGTTGTGATCCTTCACCAGGATGCGCGAGCCGGCGGCGCGATGCGCTGCGACCTGATCGGCATCGCGGCGCCAGAGCCGCACCTCATGCCCCGACAGGGCAAAATCGCCCGCGGCCGCGAAGGAGCCGTTGCCCCCACCCAGAACTGCGATCTTCAAGACGCTTCTCCTTGCGCGCGGGACTGCGCATCGAGTTGCTTCAGCAGGAAGTGCTGGACCTTGCCTAGCGCCGTCCGCGGCAGGTCGGTGACGAAGACGATATCGCGCGGCACCTTGTAGCGGGCCAGCTGCGCCTGGATGTGCGTTCTGAGCTCATCCGCCTCGAGCCGGGCGCCGGATCGGAGGATCACATAGGCGATCGGGACCTCGTCCCACCGAGGATCGGGTCGTCCGATCACGGCGCACTCGCTGACGTCGGGATGTTCGAGCAGGACGCGCTCGACCTCGGCCGGGTAGACGTTCTCGCCGCCGGAAATGATCATGTTCTTCTTGCGGTCGCGCACCCAGAAATAGCCGTCGGCGTCGCACAGGCCGATGTCGCCGGTGCGATACCAGCCGTCGTGCAATGCCTCGCGCGTGGCGGTCTCGTTGCCCCAATATTCGAAGAACACGTTGGGGCCACGCACCGCGATCTCGCCCGGTGTGCCCGCGGGTACCTCGCCGCCGGAATGGTCGACCACCCTGGCTTCGCAGCACAGGCCGGCAAGGCCGGTTGATCCCGGACGCGACAGATCGCCGCCGAGCCGCGTGTAGATGGCGATCGGGCAGGTCTCCGTCGATCCGTAGACCTGGAGCACTGGGACATCTCGTGCGACGAAGCGCTCGATCAGGTGCGGTGGGACGATGGTCGATCCGGTGGCGACGGCTTTGAGTGATGAAAGATCAGTGGCTGCCCAGGCCGGATGCTCGCTGACGGCCTGGATGATCGCGGGCACCATTACGGTGAGCGTCGGCCGCTCTTGTTCTATGGTCGCAAGCGCGGTATCCGGCGTGAAGCGCGCGTGCACCGTAACGGTCGCGCCCAGCTGCAGCGCGGGCGTGGTCTGGATGTTGAGACCGCCGACGTGGAAGAAGGGCAGCACGGTCAGCACATGATCGTCCGACGTCATGTTGTGCATGTGCTGGCTCATGACGCCGTTCCAGAACAGCGCCTCCTGGCGCAGCACCGCGCCCTTCGGCCGTCCAGTCGTCCCCGATGTGTAGACGATCAGCAGAGGACATGAGAGATCCGTGTGCGGGTTTCGGCTGGTGCCGTCACTGCGCGTCAGCAGTCCTTCAAACGTCGTGCCGCGAGGCGGCGCAAAGTCGAGGCCGACGACGGCTGTCCCGGGCGCAAGCTCGGAGAGCACGTCCGCAAATGCTTGTTCGAGCACCAGCACTTTGGCGCCTGCATCGGTGAGAATGAAGAGCTGTTCGGCGACGGCGAGCCGCCAGTTCAGCGGCACCAGCATCGCCCCCAGCCGCGCGCAAGCGTAGAGCAGAACCAGATAATCCGGCCGGTTCAGACTGAGGATCGCCACGCGATCGCCACGGCCGACGCCGAACTCCTGCTTCAACGCCGTTGAGGTCCGTTCGATGCGCGCGGCGAACGCCGCATAGCTCAGCCGTTCGCCTTCGAAGACAATGGCCGTCTTGTCTGGCGAAAACGCCGCGTTGCGATCGATCAGACTGCAGAGATCCACCGTCAGTCGTCCGTCTCACCGGCCTCGTACAGCGCCTCGCGCCCAATGCGGTCCAGGCATAGCTCGGCCGTCCAGGGCAGCATCAGCGAGCCGCAGCGGCTGTCGCGATAGATCCGCTCCAGCGGCAGCGAGCGGAGCATGGCCTGGCCGCCGCAGGTGCGGATCGCGAGCGCCGCGAGCTCATTGGCGCCCTCCATCACTGAGTATTGCGCGGCATAGGCCCGCAACACCTGTTCCTTGCTCGGATTGGCGCAGGCCTCGGTGACGGCCTGGAACCAGATCCCCTTGATCTGCTCGAGCTTGATCTGCATCTGCGCGACCGCGATCTGCTTGGTCGGATACATCCGCCGCTTGACGGGCGGCATGCCCGGCACCTCGCCGCGCAGATAGCGCACGGTGAAGTCATAAGCGGCTTGTGCGAGGCCCATATAGGTCGGCGACAGCGTCAGGAACATGTGCGGCCAGCGCATCGCGGCCTGGAAGTAGACGCCGCGCGGCATCAGCGCGGAATCCTCCGGGACGAACACATCCTTGAACAGCAGCGTGCGCGACACCGTTCCGCGCATGCCGAGCGGGTCCCAGTCGCCGACGACCGAGACGCCTTCCGATTTGGCCGATATCGCGAGATAAAGGGTGTTGCGGCGAGATGCCTTCTCGCCTTCCTCGATCTCGGTGCAGAGCACGCCGTAATAGTCGGCGTGTCCGGAGAGCGATGCAAAAATCTTCTTGCCGTTGACGATCCAGCCGCCTTCGACGGGTCTTGCTTCCGTACCAAAGGCGACGCCGCCGGCGGCGGCCGCACCACCCTCCGAGAAAGGCTGCGAATAGATCGCGCCGTCCTCGACGATCCGCTTGTAGTGGACCGCGCGCCGTCGTTCATGCTCGGCGCGGGTCGCAGCGTCCATATCGAGATCGTCGGCGAGCGGGCCCGACCACAGGGTCGAGCAGACGTGCATGTTCCAGGTCAGCGCGGTCGCGCCGCAATAGCGGCCGATCTCGGCGGCTGCCAGGGCATAGGTCTGGTAGTTCGCGCCGAGCCCGCCGTGCTTCTTGGGAACGGCAATGCCGAGGAGGCCGACGCGATGCAGGTCGCGATAATTCTCGGTCGGAAAGATCGCCTCGCGGTCGTAGGTGGCGGCGCGATCGGCAAACACGCTCTGCCCGATTTCGCGAGCGCGGGCGATGATGCCGGCCTGCTCCTCGCTCAGGCGGAATGCGACGGGGTCGAAGATCGGTGCATCCAGCGCGACCTTGCCGGTCGTGCCGATCGTCTTGCTGACTTGCATGGTCATCGCGCAGTCACCTTACGATTTGGTCGTGACGGAATTCAGGAAGCGGCCGAGCGCCTCGTCGAAGGCATCAGGACGCTCGAGATTGGCGAGATGGCCGACGCGGGCGAGCTCGACATATTCTGCCCTCGGAATGTAGGTCGCCGTCTTTGCCATCATCGGCGCGGGCGCGTTGTTGTCCTTGGACCCCGACAGCAACAATGTCGGAACCGAGATGTCCTTGAGCGTGCTGCGTTGGTCGAAGCCGATCAAGGCGAGCATCATGGCGCGATAGCTGGCTTCAGGCACGCTCGCCATGCATTCGCGCGCAAGCTCCATCCCCTCCGGGTCCGGATCGTCGCCGACCAGCTCCTTCACAAGCGAGGGCGCCAATGACTTCATCGTCTCGCCGCGATCGAGCGGGCCGAGCCGCGCTGCGATGAACGATTTCTGCCAATCGCCATCGGCCTTGCCGAAAGCGGGGCTGGTCTGCGCCAGCACGACCGCGCGTGCCAATTTCGGGGATTGCGCCAGCCATTTCTGGACGATCATGCCGCCGATGGAGTGACCGACGAGAATGGGTCTGGTTGCACCAAGTTGCTCGATGAATTGTTGGAGCGCCTCTGCCAGGGCAGTGATGCTGACGCTGGCGAGCGGTGCCGAACCGCCGTAGCCCGGCATGTCCCAAGCGATCGCGTGGAAGTGGTGGCCGAATGTAGCAAGCTGCCGCCGCCAGGCGCGCGCCGCGCCGCCGATGCCATGCAGGAAGATCAAAGGGATCGCGTTCGGATCGCCCGCGGCTTCGTAGGCGAAGCGTCCGTCCTTTGTTATCATTGTCACAGGCTGCGACACGCGACATCCTTCTGCTGGGCCTGTTGATGCTAACAGGCCTTTCGGCGATGGGAAGCAATAATTTTATACTTAAAGCAATTTCCGGGCCGGGTTTCGTGCTGCGGCATTCGCGAGCGGTGAGCGGCGCCTTTATTGCAAAAGTTTGAAGGTTAAAATATATCGGATGCACGTTCCGCAGATCTGAGGGAGCCCGCGCATGTCCGGATTGCCGCATTCGCCGCACGCGCTGGTGACCGGTGGCGGTCGCGGCATTGGCCGCGCGATCGCGGCGGCTCTCGTCGACGCCGGCGCCACCGTGACGATCGTCGGCCGCAATGGTGCGGTCCTTGACGAGGCCGTCAAGGCGGGCAACGCGCATTTTGGCGCTGTTGCCGACGTCGCGAACGAGGCCGCTCTCAAATCCGCCATCGCCGAGGCCCATGCGCGCAAGCCGATTGATATTCTGATCGCGAATGCGGGCAGCGCTGAATCTGCGCCATTCGCAAAATCGGACAGCGCCCTGTTCACGCGCATGATGGACATCAACTTCATGGGCGTGGTCCATGCCATCCACGGCGTGCTGCCGGGCATGAAGGATCGCCCTTATGGCCGCATCGTCGTGATTGCGTCGACGGCGGGGCTCAAAGGCTATGCCTATGTCAGCGCGTATACGGCAGCCAAGCACGCAGCCGTTGGTCTGGTTCGTTCACTTGCCCTCGAGCTGGCGGGCAGCAACGTGACCGTGAATGCGGTGTGCCCGGGCTTCACTGACACCGACCTCGTCGCCGGCAGTATCGACAACATCATGAAGAAGGCGGGGCGAAGTCGTGAGCAGGCTATCGCCGAGCTTGCCAAGCACAACCCGCAGGGACGCCTGATCTCGCCAGAAGAGGTGGCGGACGCCGTGCTTTGGCTGTGCGGGCAGGGAGCCGGCGCCATCACCGGACAGGCCATCGCAGTCGCAGGCGGCGAAATCTAGCGGCGCAGAACAAAGACACCAAGGAGATCGCATGAGCAGACCAGTCAATCCCGTCACCGTGCCGCTCGCGGACTATTCGCCGCAGCACTTCTTGCTGGCCGTGGTCGACGGCGTTGCCACCGTGACGCTCAATCGGCCCGAACGAAAGAATCCGCTGACATTCGAGAGCTATCGGGAGCTCACCGACTTCTTCCGCGCCTGCGCGTTTGACGACGAGGTCAAGTCCATCGTCGTCACCGGCGCCGGTGGTAATTTCTCGTCCGGCGGGGATGTATTCGAGATCATTGGCCCGTTGGTGAAGATGGATACCAAGGGGTTGACCGCTTTCACGCGGATGACCGGCGACCTCGTCAAGGCGATGCGGGCCTGCCCGCAGCCGATCGTGGCGGCCGTCCAGGGCATCTGCGCCGGGGCCGGTGCGATCGTCGCCATGGCCTCCGACATGCGCCTTGCCGCGAGCGGGGCCAAGGTGGCCTTTCTCTTCAATAAGGTGGGGCTGGCGGGCTGCGACATGGGCGCCTGTGCGATCCTGCCGCGGATCATCGGGCAGTCCCGCGCCTCCGAGTTGCTCTACACCGGCCGTTTCATGACCGCGGAGGAGGGCGAGCGCTGGGGCTTTTTCAGCCGTATCGTCACCCCCGAGCAGATGCTGCCCCAGGCGCAGCTGCTGGCCAAGCAGATCGCGGAGGGGCCGACCTTCGCCAATACCATGACCAAGCGGATGCTGGCCATGGAATGGGCAATGTCGGTGGAGGAAGCGATCGAGGCGGAAGCGGTTGCCCAGGCCCTGTGCATGACCACGGCCGATTTCGAGCGCGCCTTCGAGGCCTTCGCCAACAAGGTCAAGCCGGTCTTCAGGGGCGATTAAGCCGGCTTTTCGGCTGGCCTCGCCTGCAACGGGGACTTGCGCGAAATTATTTTAGGCTTAAAATAGTTTTCGTGGCCGGTTGAATTGGCGAGGCTCCCATGAAAGTCGCGATCATCGGTGGTGGACCTGCGGGTCTCTACGCTGCGATCCTGCTCAAAAAGCAGCGCCCCGGCGCCGACATCACCGTGTATGAGCGCAACCGGGCCGACGACACGTTCGGCTTCGGCGTGGTGTTCTCCGATGCCACGCTGGACAATTTTGAAAAGCACGATCTGCCGAGCTATCGCCGCATCACCCAGGAGTTCGCGTACTGGGACGATATCGCCGTGCATTTCCGCGGCACCGTGCACCGGGTCGGCGGTAACGGCTTTTGCGGCTGCTCGCGGCAGAAGTTGCTGCTGATCTTGCAGGAGCGGGCGCGCGAGCTTGGCGTCGCCCTGCATTTCGAAACCGACGTGGATGATGAATCCCGCTTCGATGATGCCGATCTCATCCTGCTCGCGGACGGCATCAACAGCCGCTTTCGCGAAAAGTATGTCGAGCACTTCCAGCCGGAAGTCGATCTGCGCACCAACAAATTCGCCTGGATGGGCTCGACCAGGCCGCTCGACGCCTTCACCTTCATCTTCCAGGAGACCGAGTGGGGGCCGTTCATCGCCCACGCCTATCAATACGAGGCCGGACACTCGACCTGGATTTTCGAGACCGATCCCCAGACCTTCGAGCGGGCAGGACTGACCGGGCTGAACGAGACGCAGTCCGCCGCGCGGATGTCCGAGATTTTTGGCTGGTTTCTCGATGGGCACAAGCTGCTCACCAACCGCTCGATGTGGCGCAATTTCCCGATGATCCGCAGCAAGCGCTGGGTCAAGGACAATATGGTGCTGCTTGGCGATGCCAAGGCGAGCGCCCATTTCTCGATCGGCTCCGGCACCAAGCTCGCGATGGAGGACGCCATCGCCTTGGCCGAGGCCATGGAGAAAGCTCCCGCCATCAAGGCGGCGCTTGATCTCTACGAGCACGGTCGCCGCGAGGAGGTCGAGAAGACGCAGCACGCCGCCGACGTTTCGCTGGTCTGGTTCGAGCACGTCGATCGCTTCTGGAATTTCGACCCGGTGCAGTTCGCCTTCGGGGTGATGACGCGATCGAAGGCGATCACCTATGATAATCTCAAACTTCGCGCGCCCGATTTCGTGGTCGAAGTCGAGAAGTCATTTGCCAAACAGGTTCGCGACAACGGCTTCGACGTCGATACACAAAAGCCGGCGGTGCCGCTGTTCCAGCCGTTCCGGCTGCGCGAGATGGAGATTGCCAACCGCGCCGTGATGTCACCGATGTGCATGTACTCGGCGAAGGAAGGCGTGCCGACCGACTTCCACCTTGTCCACTACGGCTCGCGTGCGGTCGGCGGTGCCGGCCTGATCTTCACGGAGATGACCTGTGTCAGCCGCGAGGCCCGCATCACGCCCGGCTGCGCGGGCCTGTGGAACGACGAGCAGGAGGCCGCCTGGCGGCGCATCGTGGATTTCGTCCACGGCAATTCGGCTGCCAAGATCTGCCTGCAACTCGGCCACGCCGGCCGCAAGGGTGCGACCAAGCTGATGTGGGACGGCATCGATCGTCCGCTGGATGAAGGCGGTTGGGACGTGGTCTCGGCTTCCCCGCTGCCCTATTTCCCCGACAGCCAAGTGCCGCGCGAGCTCGACCGCGCCGGCATGGACACGGTGAGGGACGCTTTCGTTGCGGCGGCCGAGCGTGGCGAGCGCTGCGGCTTCGACATGCTGGAGCTGCACTGCGCCCACGGCTATCTGCTCGCAAGCTTCATTTCGCCACTGACGAACACCCGGACCGACGCGTATGGCGGCTCGCTCGAAAACCGTCTGCGGTTCCCGCTCGAGATCTTCGAAGCGCTCCGCGCGGTGTGGCCATCGCACAAGCCGATGTCGGTGCGCATCTCCGCGACCGATTGGGCGGAAGGTGGAATCAATGGCGACGACGCGGTGGCAATCGCGCGCGCCTTTGCCGAGGCGGGTGTCGATCTCGTCGACGTCTCGACCGGCCAGACCGTGCGGGATGCGCAGCCGATCTACGGCCGCATGTTCCAGACGCCGTTCTCGGATCAGGTCCGGAACGAGGCGCGCGTGGCCACGATGTGCGTCGGCAACATCACGACAGCGGACCAGGCCAACACCATCCTGGCCGCCGGCCGGGCAGACCTCGTCGCCCTCGGCCGGCCGCATCTGGTCGATCCGTTCTTCACCATGAAGGCGGCGGCCTGGTACGGGGCGGAGAACGCGTTCTGCCCGCCGCAATATCTGCCCGGAAAGGATCAGATCTTCCGCAACAGCGTGCGCGACCGGCAGGACCTGGACGAGCTGCGAATTAAGGCTAAGCCCAAGACCCGGGCCGAGCTCAAGGCGGAGGCGACAAAGCCGCTTGCGGCGGAGTGACCGCCCGTGCGACGTTAACCCATTGCCTGTGTTTCGAGTGGAGTTTAGGCGATGAAGGCGATTATCGTCGGTGGCGGTATCGGTGGTCTCACCACGGCATTGATGCTGCGCTCGCGCGGCCTCGACTGTGAGATCTTCGAGCAGGCCGACACCATTCGGGAGCTCGGGGTCGGCATCAACACGCTGCCGCATGCCATGCGGGAGCTCGCCGGATTGGGCTTGCTTCAGAAGCTCGACGACGTCGCGATCCGTACGGATCAGCTCTATTATCTCAATCGCCACGGCCAGGAGGTCTGGCGCGAAGCCCGCGGCATCGACGCCGGCCACGACGTGCCGCAATTCTCGATCCATCGTGGCCGTCTCCAGAGCGTCATCCATCGTGCCGTCGAGGAGCGGCTTGGAGCGGACGCCATTCACACCGGCTGCCGGCTCGGCGCCTTCACGCAGGACGAGGGCGGCGTCACCGCTTACTTCTTCGATCGCGCCGGCGCGCATATCCACACCGCGCGCGGTGATATCCTGATCGGTGCCGACGGCATCCATTCGCGCGTTCGCGACACGCTGTTCCCGAACGAGGGGCCGCCATGCTGGAACGGCCTGATGCTGTGGCGCGGTGCGCGCGACTGGCCGCTGTTTTTGACCGGGAAGTCGATGATCGTGGCCGGCGGCCTCCATGCCAAGGTGGTGATCTATCCGATCGCGGATGGATCGAGCCCGGCGAGCCGCCTGACCAATTGGGCCGTTTTGGTGAAGGTCAGCGAGGGCAATGCGCCGCCGCCACGGAAAGAAGACTGGTCGCGGCCGGGCCGCCGCGAGGAGCTGATGCCCCATGTCGCGCGCTTCTCAATTCCCCATATCGACGTCAAGAGCCTGATCTCGGCCACGCCAGAATTCTACGAATATCCGACCTGCGACCGCGATCCCTTGCCCTATTGGTCATCCGGACGCGTGACGCTGCTCGGGGATGCCGCACATCCCATGTATCCGGTCGGCTCCAATGGCGCCTCGCAGGCCATTCTCGACGCGCGTTGCCTTGCCGATGCGCTGGTGCGCGCCGAACATCCGCGCCAGGCGCTGCTTGAATATGAGAAGAAGCGCCTGCCGATGACGGCCGATATTGTGCGTTCCAACCGGCGCGGCGGCCCCGAGGGCGTCATCGACGCCGTCGAGCAGCTCGCGCCTGATGGATTCGACAACGTCGATAACGTGCTGAGCTATTCTCAGCGCGAGGCCATCGTGCGCGGCTATGCCACCAAGGCGGGCTTTGCCGCGGTCCCGGGCCTTGCGGCCGTGCGGGCCTGAGCAGCCGCTAGCCGGCGCCGGGAGGCGGCGGCAGGAAGTGGATGTTGAACTCGGCTGCCATCGCGACCACGTCTTCCGGCTTCTGTTCCTTCATGTTGTGAAGGCCCCAGAACAGGTCGAACAGCTTCTTGGTCGGAGAGACCCAGAACAGCACTTTTGCGGTCTGCTCCGACTTGTTGAAGATGCCGTGCGGCACGCCCATGCCGAGCCGGATCAGGTCGCCGGCGGTCGCCTGCGATTCCGAATTGCCGAGCACGAAATCGAGCTTGCCCTCCAGCATGTAAAGATACTCATCCTGATCGGGATGAATGTGCGGCGGCACGAACGTGCCGGGCGGCAAGGTCGCATGCCATGAGAAGCTATGCTCGGTCTTGCTCTTCGGCACGTAGGTCTGGCCGAGGATGTTCCAGGAGATGCCCTGGATGCCCTCATTGGCCCGCGTGATGCCGGTGATTTCACTGCTCATTGAAGTCCTCCCTTAACGCGACGCGCGGCTTTAGTTCGCCGCCTTGCAATCCTTGGCGTAGCGGTCGCCATAGTTCTCGAACACCTTCTGGACGATCTCGGTCTGGAACTTGCCGTCGGGACGCTTGGCGACCTTGGTCAGGTAAAAATCCTGGATCGGATAGCCGTTGGTGTTGAACTTGAAGGCGCCGCGCAGGGAGGTGAAGTCGGCTTTCTTCAGCGCGCCCCGGACGGCGTCCTTGTTCGAGAGGTCGCCCTTCACGGCCTTAACCGCGCTGTCGATCAGCATCGCAGCGTCATAGGCCTGGAAGGCGTAGGTGCCGGGCACGACGTTGTAGGCGGCTTCATAGGAAGCGACGAACTTCTTGTTCTGGGGATTGTCGAGATTGGGCGCCCAGTTGGCGCCGCCGAACATGCCGACGGCTGCATCCTGCTGCGCCGGTAGGGTCGATTCATCCACCGTGAATGCCGAGAGCACCGGGATGCTGTCGGCAAGGCCGGCCTGCCGGTATTGCTTGACGAGATTGACGCCGAGGCCGCCCGGCATGAACGTGAACAGAGCATCGGGCTTCTGCGAGGAAATCTTGGACAGCTCCGGCTGGAAATCCAGCGTGTTCAGCGGCATGTAGGATTCTTCTACGATCTCGCCCTTGTAATCGAGCTTGAAGCCCGCCACCGAATCCTTGCCGGCCTGATAGTTCGGCACCATCAGGTACATCCGCTTGTAGCCCCGATCCTGCGCGACCTTGCCGAGGATCTCGTGCACCTGGTCGTTCTGATACGAGGTCACGTAGAAGAACGGATTACAGTCCTTGCCGGCGAACGTCGACGGACCCGCGTTGGGGCTGATCAGGAAAGTTTTCGATTCCGTCACCGGCCGGTGGATCGCCTGCAGGATGTTGGAGAAGATCGGGCCGATCACGAAATCGACTTTGTCGCGCTCCAGAAGCCCCTTGACCTTGGTCACCGCCGCATCCGGCTTGAGTTCATCGTCGACCACGACGACCTCGACATCGCGGCCGCCCATCTTGCTGCCGAGATCCTTCACCGCCAGCGCAAAGCCGTCGCGAACCTGTTGGCCGAGCGCGGCTGCGGGCCCCGACAGGGTCACGATCACGCCCAGCTTGATCTTCTCCTCGGCGAGGGCAGGGGTCACCGCGGTGCCGAGCAGCACGGCGGCTGCGGCCAAGGTCATTTGCGTCTTCATGATCTGTCCCTCGTGACTGTCGGCGAGCGTTGCAGGCCGCGTACTCCAATCCAAGCTTATGCCGATGATGGCCGCCGCGGCAAGCAAGCTCAAGGCGTCGCCATCCGAGCGGTCAGCATGCATGCAAGCGGCGCGCCAATTGTTTGAAGCCTAAAGAAATTCACATGCGGTCGATTGTTGCAGCTTTGGACTTGCGGCCGGCTCCGATTTATTTGAAGCTCAAAATGTTGGGGGAATCCGTGCCGGCGCCAATGCCCGCCGAGAGTGACTGCACCGCGATGCTCGATTCCGAGACCAAGGCCGTCGAAACTCCGGAAGATCATGCCGAAGAGCTTCGGCTGTGGTTGCGCCTCCTGACCTGCACGACCCTGATCGAGGGCGAGGTCCGTGGCCGGCTGCGGCAGCGGTTCGACGTCACGCTGCCCCGTTTCGATCTGATGGCGCAGCTCGACAAGGTGCCTGATGGCATGACGCTGTCGGATGTCTCCAAGCGCATGATGGTGTCGAACGGCAATGTCACCGGTCTCGTCGAACGCCTCGTTGAGTCCGGCCATCTCGACCGCCGTACTTCGGAGACGGATCGCAGAGTCCAGGTGATCCGCCTCACGAAACTCGGTCGCGCCGAGTTCCGCAAGATGGCCGCGGAGCACGAGACCTGGATCGCCGATCTGTTCGCCGATCTCTCGCCGAAGGATGTGCGCGAATTGATGCGGTTGCTCGCCAAGACCAAAGCGTCGGCGCAGAAGTCGGCCGCGCGCCGCCGGCCGTAAGGGCGGACCGGCCGCCCAATCCCTTTTGCCGCAGGAAAAAGCACCGGATGCCCAAAATCCGCTATTGCGCCGAATTGTTTTAAGCCTAAAATGTTTTCCAGATCGTGCTGCCGAGTGCAATCCATGCTGAAAGGAGCGTGCGATGGCCAACGCCGCCAAGGTTCAAGTGACGGGCTCGCATGACGGCAACGCTGCGACGGCCCATGTCGATACATTTGCGCAGCAGCATCTGCCGCCGCGCGAGCTCTGGCCTGAGTTCATCTTCACGCGGCCGGAGTTGCGCTATCCGCCCCGGTTGAACTGCGTCAGTTATTTCCTCGACCGCTGGGTCGAGCAGGGCCATGGTGAGGCGCCCTGTGTCATCAGCCCCGCCATCAGTTACACCTACCGCGAGCTACAGGCGCTCGTGAACCGCATCGCCAATGTGCTGGTCGGCAAGCTCGGTCTCGTCAGAGGCGGTCGCGTGCTGCTGCGCTCCGCCAACAACCCGATGATGGTTGCGACCTATCTCGCGGTGATCAAGGCCGGTGGCATCGTGGTGGCGACGATGCCGCTGCTCCGCGCCAAGGAGCTGTCCTATCCGATCCAAAAGGCGGAGATTGCGCTCGCGCTGTGCGACGGCAAGCTCGCCGAGGAGATGGAGAAGGCGAAAGCAGCGGCGCCCGGTCTCAAGCGGGTGGTCTATTGGGGCAATGGCGCGGCGGGCTCGCTCGAAGCGCTCATTGCCGACGCTAGCGCAGAGTTCGACGCTGTTGATACCGCCTCCGACGACGTTTGCCTGATCGCCTTCACGTCGGGCACGACAGGCGATCCCAAGGGCACCATGCATTTCCACCGCGACATGCTCGCGGTCTGCGACGGCTATGCGCGCAACATCCTGCGGGCGGAGCAAAAGGATCGTTTCGTCGGTTCAGCGCCGCTCGCCTTCACGTTCGGTTTCGGTGGCGTGCTGTTTCCGATGCATATCGGCGCCTCTTTCGTGGTGCTCGAGAAGACGACGCCGGACGATATCCTGACGGCAATCGAGCAATACAAGACCACGGTGTGCTTCACGGCGCCGACCGCATACCGGGCGATGATCGGCAAGTTGCCGGGCCGCGACATCTCCTCGCTTCGGAAATGTGTTTCCGCGGGCGAGACCCTGCCCAAGCCGACCTTCGACGCCTGGCTCAAGGCCACCGGCATCAAGCTGATGGATGGCATCGGCTCGACCGAGCTGCTGCACATCTTTATCAGCGCGACGGAAGACGAAATTCGTCCGGGTGCGACGGGCAAGCCCGTGCCGGGTTATGAGGCCAAGATCGTCGATGACGACGGCCGTGATGTGCCGCCCGGCACGATGGGCAAGCTTGCGGTACGCGGGCCGACCGGCTGCCGCTACCTCGCCGACGAGCGCCAGCGCAAATACGTCCAGAATGGCTGGAATATCACCGGCGATACCTATCTGATGGATAGCGACGGCTATTTCTGGTACCAGTCGCGCTCCGACGACATGATCGTGTCGGCCGGCTACAATATCGCTGGCACCGACGTCGAGGCGGCGCTGCTCACGCATCCGGCGGTCGCCGAGTGCGGCGTGGTCGGCGCCCCGGACGAGGCGCGCGGCATGATCGTGAAGGCCTATGTCGTCGCGGCGCCCGGCGTGACACCGGATGCAAAGCTCGTGGCCGAGTTGCAGGAGCATGTCAAACGCGAGATCGCGCCGTATAAATATCCGCGCGCCATCCAGTTCGTGACGCAACTGCCGAAGACCGAGACGGGAAAATTGAAGCGCTTTGCCCTGCGGCAACTGGCGCAGGCCGCGGTGACGTCCTCGGGCGTCGCGGCGGAATAAGAAGGATGGAGAATTGTCCGTGACGACGCCGAAAGGCCCGCAGCTCGCGGTGCTGCCGACCGCAGCCGAGGATGACACCCGCTCACAGGTGCAGGTGCTTCAGCCGTCGGGCTGGCCGACGCCGAAGGGGTATGCCAACGGCATGGCTGCCGAAGGGCGCATCGTCGTAACGGGTGGTGTGATCGGCTGGGATGCCGAGGAGCGTCTGGCCGATGGATTCGTCGCGCAGGTGCAGCAGACCCTGAGCAACATCGCCGCAATCCTCACAGAGGCCGGCGCGCGGCCCGAGCACCTCGTGCGGCTGACCTGGTACGTCGTCGACATGGACGAGTACCTGTCCAACCTGAAGGAGCTCGGCAAGATCTACCGAGCGATTTTCGGGGCGCATTACCCTGCGATGGCATTGGTCCAGGTGGTGCGCCTCGTCGAGAAGGCGGCGCGCGTCGAGATCGAGGCCACCGCCGTCATTCCGCGCTGACGGGCGTCAGCTTGCCTTGGAGAGCTCGTCGTCTTCGGGCGAGTTCAGATAGATGCCCGACATGGTGTCGACCCAGCACAAATGGTCGTGCACCTTCTTCACGCCCTCCACGTTCTCGGCTGCGACGATCGCGGCCTGCCGCGTGCGCTCCTCGGTGATGACGCCGCTGAGGTGAACGATGCCGTCGCGGACGATGACGTTCAGCCCGAACGGACACCAGTCGTTCTTCTCCATGTTATCGATGATGCGGCTGCGAATGTGGTCGTCGTCCGCCGTTGGATCCTGCACGTCGCGGGCGAGCCCTGCCACTGCCTGCAGCAGATTGGCGCGCGAAACGATCCCGACGACCTTGTCGCCACGCACGACCGGCAGCCGCTTCACGTTGTTGCGCTCCATGAGGTCGACGATCTCGGCGAGCGCCGTATCTTCCGTGATGGTGACGGGCATGTCGGTCATCACCTCCGAAACCTTGCGGCCGTGCTCGTGGACGAAGTCGCTGGCGGATTTGCCCGGACCGAGGATGAACCGCAGCCAGCGACCGCGCTTGCGTCCGGTGCCGATTTCGCTGCGGCGGATGAAATCCCCTTCGGAGACGACACCGACGAGCTTGCCGGTTTGGTCGACCACCGTGAGGCCGCTGACATGCCGCTTCAGCATGATGTTCGCCGCCTCGACGATGCTGGTGTCGGGGGTGACCGAGATGACCGACCGGGTCATGATCTGGTGGGCGCGCATGGGTAACTCCGCTGGCTTTGTCGAATTTCAATGCGCGAAAACTAGCCCGGCCGCCGAGCGACGGCTTGACTCAGGTCAATCGGGCGAAGCCGTCCACTCCAATGAAGCAATTGTGATCCTGGCCCGGATTTGATGCATCTCAACGCTTATGCACGGCCGCGCCATATCCTGGCGCCCACGTCAAACAGAAGCCCTCGGGAACATTGAGCCATGAGCGTCGTGCAGATATTTCCACGAGCCGAGGAGCCGGCGGTGCAGGCTCTCCCCGTCGATCCCACAGCAGCCTCGTTGGCGGGCTTCGAAAAGCGTCCGGAGACGCCAGCTGCGGCCGCCCCGTTGCCTGCATCGGAGCCATATCCGCTCGACCGCGCGTTCCACGCGACGCTGGCGCGGTTCACGGGTGGCATTTCGCCGCTGGCCTTGTCGCTCGCCTGGCTCGACTGGGGGACGCATCTCGCTGCGGCGCCGCAGCGCCAGATGGAGCTTTCCCGCAACATCCTGCGCGACACCGGCCGGTTGGCCGAAGCGGCCGCGCACGCGGCGTCACCGGAGCAGAAGCCGTGGTCCGTGATCCAGCCGCAGGGGCGGGATCGCCGTTTCAGCGGACCGCAATGGGAAACCGCGCCGTTCAATCTGCTGGCGCAGGGGTTCTTGCTCTCCGAGCGCTGGTGGCACGATGCCGCGACCGGCGTGCGCGGCGTGTCGCACGCCAATGAAGCCATCGTCGAGTTCTCGATGCGCCAGATGCTGGACATGCTGGCGCCGTCGAATTTCGCGGCGACCAATCCGAAGGTGCTGGAGAAGGCGTTCCAGAGCGGCGGAGAAAACTTCGTCTTCGGCTGGCAGAATTGGTGCAGCGACCTGACGCGCCTGCTCTCCAACTCGAAGCCTGCGGGCGGCGAGCAGTTCGTGGTCGGCAAGACGGTGGCAGCTTCGCCCGGCAAGGTCGTCTATCGCAACGAGTTGATCGAGTTGATTCAGTATTCTCCGACCACCGCGCAGGTGCGACCCGAACCGATCCTGATCGTGCCGGCCTGGATCATGAAGTACTACATCCTGGATCTCTCGCCGCACAACTCGCTGGTCAAATATCTGACAGGTCAGGGCTTCACCGTGTTCGCGATCTCCTGGCGCAATCCGGATGCGAGGGACCGCGATCTCGCTTTCGACGATTATCGGAGGCTGGGCGTCATGGCGGCGCTGGATATGATCGGACTGGTCATGCCGGGTCGGAAGACCCATGCGCTCGGCTATTGTCTGGGCGGAACGTTGCTGTCGATCGCTGCCGCCGCGATGGAGCGCGACGGTGACGACCGTTTCGGCACCGTCACACTTCTTGCGGCGCAGACCGATTTCACGGAGGCCGGAGAGCTGACGCTCTTCATCAACGAGAGTCAGGTCGCCTTTCTCGAAGACATGATGTGGCAGCGGGGCTATCTCGACACGACGCAGATGGCCGGCGCCTTCCAGCTGCTGCGCTCCAACGAATTGATCTGGTCGCGGTTGTCACACGACTATCTGATGGGCGAGGGCGCGCCGCTGAACGATCTGATGGCCTGGAACGCGGACGCAACGCGGCTGCCCTATCGCATGCATTCGGAATATCTGCGAAAGCTGTTCCTCGATAACGATCTCGCCGAGGGGCGCTATCACGTCGGCGGCAGGAGCGTTTCGTTGTCCGATATTCACGCGCCGATGTTCGTGGTCGGCACGCTCGCCGATCACGTCGCGCCGTGGCGATCCGTCTATAAGATCCACTACCAGGTCGACGCTGACGTGACGTTCCTGTTGACCAGCGGCGGCCACAATGCCGGCGTCGTCGCGCCCCCGGAGGAGCCGGGCCACAGCTATCAGGTGCTGACCAAAGCCGAGGACGCGCCTTTCGTTGGTGCAGACGAATGGCTGAAGCTGGCGCCGCACGTTGAAGGGTCGTGGTGGCCGGAATGGGCCAATTGGCTGGCGGCGCGCTCCGGTGCGCCCTGCGATCCGCCGCAGATCGGAATCGGAGATTCTTCCGGCCTGCCTGATGCGCCAGGGGATTACGTCCACACCTAAGCTTCCGGCTCGGAACTCGGCGTGAGGTCCGCGGAGCGAAAGGGTTTGGTCTTGTCCAGTTTCCGGTAGGCCGCCGAGGCCGTCCGCAACAGCTTCTTTTCCCGCTTGCGGTTGAGGAAGCGATTGCTCGCATCGAGGCCGGCGCCGTTCAACGACGCTGCAAGCGCTTGTCCTCGGGCATCGTCATTTAATTGTCCGAGTGACCGTTGCGCCTTGCGCAATTTCTTCAGGATGGACTTCTGTTTCGTCAGTGAGTCCCCGGCGAACAGGTCCTGGAGCGACTCGATGGAATAGGTCATCCGCTTGTTGAGAAGCCGCAGCTTGTGGCGTTTCTCGACGTCGAGCTTGCGCAGTTTTCGTGCTTTCTTGAGCAGCTTGGTCTCCCACGCCGTCAGCCGCACCGTCGCGTGATCGACGAGCGTGCAGCGGCGCAATCGAATGGCTTCCTTGCTACGCCGGGTCGACCAGGGACCGCTCTCGATCCAGCTCGAGGTCTGCTCGACAAGGCGGCGATACCGCGCGGATTGCAGTGCGCGCGCCAGCAGGCGGTGGCTTTCGGCGCGCTTTTCGTCCCAATGCTGGAGCTCGGCAACGACGGCGAGCTCGTCGCCTGTCTCGGCGACGACCCGCTCGATCGCCACGTCGAGGTCCCGCACCATGCCGAGCTGGCTGTTGAGCCATTTCAGCTCGGCCCAGACATTCGGGCGCAGCGTGTCGTCGACCATCGGCGAGAAGAAGCGGATGGCGGTGCGCAGATGCGTCAATGCGATTCGGATCTGGTGCAGCGCGTCTGGGTCGCCGCGGCAAGTCCCGTCATGCTGGGCGAGGACGGCATCGAGGTGACGGCGCGCAATGAGCCGGAACGCGGTGTCGCAGGCCATGCCGGGGCTGAGGCGGACGGGCAGAGCATTGCGCCGCGTGGCCGGCTTGACGCGAGCGGCCGTCGAGGACGTGCTAGGTCGTGCCATCTTTGCCCGCGCCAATCAGGTTGCCCTATTCGCTTTCAGCGATCGCGTCCCGGCAGCGTTGGAGCGTCTGCTCCTGTGTCCCGGATGCATCGATGGTCGCCCAACCGACGTGGCCGATATTATAGTGCTCTTGCAGCGCGGCAACCTCTTGCGTGGCGTCGGAGGCGTCTCCCCGTCGGCTTCGGATCCGCATCTGCCGGGTCGCAAGGTCGGCAACGAGGAACAGGCCGTTCAGCGGCACGTTGCTCTCGCGCGCCAGTGCTGCGATCGCGTCCCGTTCGTCCTCCCGGGCGAATACGCCGTCGATGATCGCCGAATGGCCCTGCGCCAGCACCCGCCGGGCAAGCTGGGCCAGCGTGTCGTAGACGCGGGCCGCGTGTTCTGGCGTGTAGGCCGACGGCGGCAGGCGGTGGGTGTCCTCCACGCCGAACATCTGCTTGCGGACGAGGTCGCTGCGCAGCAACACGGCTCCCGGCAGCGGTGCGATGACCGGCGCAAGCCCTTGCGCCAAAACCGTCTTGCCGGTGCCCGACAATCCGCCCACCGCAATCAGGCGCGGCGCAGGAGGGTGGATCAGCGCCCTGGCAAGGTCAAAATAACGCCGCGCCTGGTCCAGGATGCCGGCGTCATCGGAATGCGGCGGCTTCAGCCGCGCCAGCGCAACTTGGGCACGGATCGCTGCCCGGATGGACATCAACAGCGGCAGCGCCGAGAGCGCGTCGAAATTGTCGGCCGGCGTTGCGGCGAGATAGCGATTCAGGACCAGGTTGGCCGCGACCGGTTGGTCATGATGCAGCAAGTCCATCAGCGTGAATGCGAGATCGTACAGCACATCGACGGTTGCCATCTGCGCATCGAACTCGATGGCGTCGAACAGGACGGGCCGGTCCTCGATCACAACGATGTTTGCGAGATGCAGATCGCCGTGGCAACGGCGCACGAAGCCTTTCGCGCCGCGCTCTGCGAGCAGGGGACGAACACGCAGGAATGCTTCGTGTGAGGCTTTTGCGAGCTCTTCGATGTCTCTCGCGTCGAAATGGCCGCCGGCTCGCAGACCGCCACTGTTGCCGTCGATCAGGGCGGGGACTGAGGCGACCCATGCCATGCCATCGGCGCGGGGCGCCGCGCCGTGGGAAGCCACGATCGCGTCGGCGGCAGCCGAAGCGAGTCTCGTATCGAGCGGGCCGGCCTTTGCCAGATGATCCAGCGTCCTGCTTTCGTCGAAGCGCGACATGTCCACCGCATATTCGATCGGCCGGCCGGGACCGTCGACTTGCACCGATCCGTCCGGCTCTTCCGTGATCGCCACGACGCGATGATAGATTTGCGGCGCCAGCGGCCGGTTGATCCGGATCTCCTCCTCGCAGGCGGCTTTGCGCTTCTCCAGCGTCGAATAATCGAGGAAGGGAAATCGCACGGCACGCTTTATTTTCAACGCGCGCTTGCCGTCGAGGAACACCGCGGCGCCATGCGTATCGATCCGCGTCACGCCGGGATGACCGGTCAATGTCCGGAAGATCCGCTCCTGAGTCGTCGTTTCATCTGTCATGGGAACGGGCATCCGAAAGCACCATCACGGCGTCAGCACGGCTGCGCCGAGAACCTGACCGGCCCGCAGCATGTTCAGCACCTCGTTGGCCTGATCGAGCGGGAATGCCGTCGTTTCTGCGTGCACGCCAGCTTGCGGAGCGATCTTGAGGAAATCGAGGCCATCCTGCCGGGTCAGATTGGCGACCGAGACCAGCTGCCGTTCCTGCCAGAGCAAATCATACGGAAAGCCTGGAATGTCGGTCATGTGGATGCCGGCGCACACGACGTGGCCGCCCTTGCGGACCGCGCGCAGCGCGGCCGGGACTAGCTCGCCGGCTGGCGCGTAGATGATGGCGGCGTCGAGCGGCTCGCCGGGCACCTCGTCAGAGGGCCCCGCCCAGACCGCCCCGAGACGACGCGCAAGGTCTTGTGCAGCGGCGTCGCCACGTCGCGTGAACGCATACACGGATCGTCCCTGCCAAATCGCAACCTGCGCAATGATGTGGCCGGCCGCGCCAAAACCGTAGAGGCCGAGCCGCTCGGCGGGACCGGCCAGCACCAGCGAGCGCCAGCCGATCAGCCCCGCGCATAGCAGAGGAGCAATCTCGACGTCGTTGCCGGCTTCACCGAGGGGAAAGGCGTAGCGTGCGTCGGCGATGGTGTGGGTCGCGTAGCCGCCGTCGCGCGTGTAGCCCGTGAACAGCGGTGCGTCACACAGGTTTTCCATGCCCTCACGACAGAAGCGGCATCGTCCGCAGGTGAAACCGAGCCAGGGAATGCCGACGCGATCACCGGGCGCATGCGTCGTGACATTCAGACCCACCAGATCGACCCGACCGACAATCTCGTGGCCAGGCACGATTGGGTAGCGAATATCGGGTAGCTCGTCGTCGACGAGATGAAGATCGGTCCGGCATACCCCGCAGGCGCTGATCTTCACCCGGAGCTGACCCTCGCCGGGTATCGGGTCGGGCCGCTCCACCATCTGGAGCCGCGTTCGCGGGGCCGGCAACACCATCGCACGCATGAGCTTCTCCGGGGCCAACCGCTCCGACTGAATTATCCATAGAATGGTTGGACGACCAGTCCTTGACGTCGGTCAACGCCTGTTTCCGGCTGACCGGACCGAGTTCCCTTGGCTTGACGAGGATCAAGCCTCTCGACGAAAGCCGGCCTATTGTGGCGGCCAAGGAGAATCCCGATGCCCATCAAGGATGTCTTTCTGCCGCTTGTCGGCCAGCCGCGCGGGCCGGCCCTGGTTGCGATCGAGAAATGTGTGGCCGTCGCCGCCGCCCTCGGCGCCAGGATCACCGCGTTGGCGCTTGAGGAAGAGGTCTATGAGCGGCCGAAGGTGATGCTGCCCTACGATCGCGATTCCGGGGAGGCTGCTGGCTCGCGTGAGGCGGCCGACGTGCAGCAGCTGCTGAACGCCTTTACCCATGCGGCGTCCCGCACGAACGTTCGCGCCCAGAGCCGAACGGGCAAGGTGCCGGCAGACCAGATCGCGGCGGTCCTGGCCGAGCACGCCCGTTTCAGCGATCTGACCCTGTTTCCCGTGAAGCCGCACGACAGCCGAACGGAGAGCTTTGTCGAAGCTTTCCTGTTCGAATCTGGGCGGCCGCTGCTGCTTTGTCCCGAGCAGCATGCGGAGCAGTTGCGGCCGGAGTTCGAGAACGTCATGGTCGCCTGGGATCACTCCGCCCGTGCGGCGCGAGCGGTCGGCGACGCGCTGCCGGTTCTGCAGGCGGCGGCCTCTGTCCGCGTGGTGACCGTGGCGGATGACAAGACCGAAGCGATCGTGCAATCCGGAACCGCTTTCGTCGATCATTTGCGGGAACACGGCGTTCCCGCCTCGTTCGAAACGACCAAAGGCAGCGGCAGCTCAATCGGCAAGGTCCTGGGAAACTGGGCGAATTCCCACGGCATGGATGTGATCGTGATGGGTGCCTATCACCATTCGCGCCTGAACGAGATCGTGTGGGGCGGTGTGACAAAGACCGTCATTGGCCAGCCACCATGCTGGGTTATGATCTCCCACTAGGCGCGTCACTTTCCAGCCTGATCGTCAACCATCGGAACTGTCGCTGACTGGGCGCATTTGCTTTCATGTCAACCTATCGTCTGAACAATCTGCTGGCGCCGCGTTCAGTCGCGCTCGTCGGCGCGAGCGCGCGTCCGGTCTCGGTCGGACGTGCCGTTCTGGAGAACATTCACAAGACCGGATTCAAGGGGCGGTTCGGCCTCGTCAATCCGCGCCATGCCGAAATCGGCGGCGTTGCCGCGGTGAAGAGTCTGGACCGGTTGGACTTCGTGCCCGAGCTCGTGGTCATCACGGCGCCGGCGCGTGAGATTCCGGACATCATCGATCAGGCCGGGCGTCGTGGCTCGGCGGGCGCCTTGATCGTCTCGGCCGGGCTCGGCTACGGACCGGGATCTCTGCACGAGGCCGCAATCGTGGCGGCCCGCAAATACGGCATGCGGCTGATCGGACCGAACTGCCTCGGCATCATGATGCCCGGCGTCAGCCTCAATGCCAGCTTTGCCGCGCATATGCCGGGGGCGGGCAGCCTCGCGCTGATCTCGCAATCGGGCGCGATCGCTGCCGGCATGGTCGACTGGGCTGCGCAGCGCGGCGTCGGCTTCTCCGGCATCGTGTCGATCGGCGATCAAATCGACGTCGATATTGCCGATCTGCTCGATTATTTCGCGATGGATCACAAGACGCGCGCGATCCTGCTCTACATCGAGTCCATCAAGGATGCGCGCAAGTTCATGTCGGCGGCGCGTGCCGCCGCGCGCGTGAAGCCTGTCGTCGTGGTGAAATCCGGCCGCATGGCGCAGGGCGCGAAAGCCGCGGCCACGCATACCGGCGCGCTCGCCGGCGCCGACGCGGTCTATGACGCGGCGTTTCGCCGCGCGGGTGTCCTGCGGGTCTCCGACCTGCGTGAGCTGTTCGATTGTGCCGAGACACTCGGCCGCGTCGAATCGCCGACGGGAAAGCGTCTCGCCATCCTGACCAATGGCGGCGGCATCGGCGTGCTCGCCGTCGATCGATTGGTCGAACTCGGCGGAATTCCGGCGACCCTCTCGCCGGAGGTGCGCAAGACGCTCGATGCGGTTCTGCCGCCGACTTGGTCCGGTGCAAATCCCGTCGACATCGTCGGCGACGCTGACGCATCGCGCTACGCGGCGGCTTTGGAGGTGCTGCTGGCCGATCGTGACAATGATGCAGTCCTGGTCCTCAACGTGCAAACGGCGATCGCCTCGGCCGCCGCGATCGCCACGACCGTGACGGAGCTCGTCGCCAAATATCGAAAAGAGCACCGCAGCTGGGCGAAGCCTGTATTGGCAGCCTGGGTTGGAGCCGATCAGCACATCATTCAGGCACTCTCCAGCGCCGGTGTGCCGAACTATCCGACCGAGGACGATGCCGTCCGCGGCTTCATGTATCTGGTCCGGCACCGCGAAGTGGTGGAGGAGCTGAGCCAGGTTCCTCCCGCGATGCCCGACACGTTCGTTCCGGATGCCCGGGGCGCGAGGCAGGTCGTCACCGCCGCGATCGCGGACGGTCGTGAGTGGCTCGAGCCTGTCGAGATCAAAAACCTGCTCGAAGCCTACGACATCGCGATGGTGCCGACCTATGCGGCATCCGATGTCGAGCAGGCGGTTGGCTATGCAAACGAGATCTTCGCACAGGGTGGCACCGTCGTGCTGAAGATCATGTCGCGGGACATCACCCACAAATCCGATGTCGGCGGTGTCGTTCTCAATCTGACCACGCCTGAAGCCGTGCGAGGGGCTGCCGCGAACATTCTTGCGCGGGCGAAGAAGCTGCGTCCGGAGGCGCGTATCGGCGGCGTCATCGTCCAGGCGATGGTCGTCAAGGCGAAGGCGCGCGAGCTGATCCTGGGCCTCGCCGATGATCCCACGTTCGGCACCGTCGTCGTGTTCGGTCGCGGAGGCACGGCGGTGGAAATCATCAACGACAAGGCGCTGGCGCTGCCGCCACTGGATTTGCAGCTCGCTCGCGACCTGATCGATCGCACGCGCGTATCGCGGCTGCTAAAGGCCTATCGTGACGTGCCGGCGGTCAAGCAAGACGCCGTCGCCATGGTGCTGGTCAAGCTGGCGCAGATGGCGGCCGATATTCCCGAGATCCGCGAATTCGACATCAATCCGCTGCTGGCGGACGAAACCGGCGTGACCGCAGTCGACGCCCGCGTCGCGGTCGGGCCGCCGCAACGGAAGTTCGCCGGCTCCGGCCCGGCCAATTTCGCCGTTCGCGCCTATCCCTCGCAATGGGAGCGCCGCCTCAAGGTCAAGGACGACTGGCGCATCTTCGTGCGGCCCATGCGCCCCGAGGACGAGCCGACCATCCACGAATTCCTGCGCCACGTCACGGCGCACGACCTTCGCCTGCGTTTCTTCGCACCGATGAAGGAGTTCACGCACGAGTTCATCGCGCGCCTGACCCAGCTCGACTATGCGCGCGCGATGGCCTTCATTGCCTTCGACGAGGCTACTGGCGAAATGGTCGGCGTGGTCCGGCTGCATTCGGATTCGATCTACGAGAGCGGCGAATACGCCATCCTGCTACGGTCCGATCTCAAGGGCAGGGGGCTCGGCTGGGCCCTCATGCAGTTGATCATCGACTACGCGCGGTCGGAAGGTCTGAAGGTCATATCGGGCGACGTGCTCAAGGAGAACGCCGTGATGCTCGAGATGTGCCGCGACCTCGGCTTCGAGGTCAAGCCTGATCCGTCCGAGCCTGATATCTGCGACGTCAAATTGAAGCTCTGACGAGCGCGCTTCAAGAGCGCGCTTCAGCCGAACTCGTCGCGGCGGATGTCTTTGCGGATGCCTTGGCGGTCGTCCGCAAGTTCCGAATGATGATGGCGATCAAGGGCACCAGCACCGGCACGATCGTGCTGAGCGGATGATGCACCGCGCCTGACACCTGGGCCTGGAACGCGCGCGCCTCGACTTGAAGGGCTTCGATGGAGGTGTCGTGAATTTCGTTGGCAAGCTCGATGTCGCGGCCTGACGGAGCCCGGCCGGCGATCGCGAAGAGTGCGGCCGCGATGGCGAAATTGACCGCGCCGAGGATGGCGGCCGCGGCAATCGCGCTCCAGATCTGGACCAGCGCGAAATAGGCGGACAGCTCCAGCATCAGAAGTCCGAACGCCGCGATCAGCGCCGCAAACGCCCGCAAGCCGAGGCCGATCAGCAGATGGCGCAGCCTGATGTCCGCGATGATCCTGTCGGTGCGCCACAGCGCGCGCAGGTGTTTGACCACATTCTCGGTATTCACTTAGTGTCTCCTCAGCATGAAGCCGACAACGACGCCGAGCGCGAAGGCGGAGGCGAGCGATGTGATCGGGCGGTCCGCAATGAGCCCCTGAAGCTGCTCTTGCTCTTCGTCGACGGTGTCGCCGAGTTCGCTCAACGCGGCCCGGATCTGATCGGCGAGCGCTTCGGCGCGATCCTTCGAGCTCTCGAACATCTCCTCGCCGGCGGTGCTCAGCAAGCGTGTGACATCGACCTTCAGCGCCCGCAATTCTTCGCTCATCCTGTCACTGTTGAACATGGACTTGATATCCCCGTTGAATGCAAGCAAGCCTAGGACCCGCGCACGTGATTGCGCTTGATTTGCGTCAATCGGCGGGCGCGGTCCGGGGCTTGAGACAGGTCAAGCCGGCGGCCATATGCTGACCTAGAAATGCCGTCTGAATGGGGACCGATTGTCCCGATGAGGTGGAAGCGTGAACCACGAACCGCTGTTGCTCGCAACGCCGTCCGGCGATGCGCTGAACTTGCGCCCCGAAGGGCCCTGGACCGCCGCGAATGTGGTCACGCTCGAGACATTGTCCCGGTCGGTCGGTGCAGACGTCGATCGCTCGCGCGTCGTCACCCTGGACATGTCGGGCGTCAGCGCGCTCGACACGCTCGGCGCCTGGGTCCTGGAAAAACTGTCGCGCAGGGCTGCATCAGCAGGCAGATCGACCGAATTCGTCGGTGTCGCCGATCATTTCAGCGGGCTGATGGACGAGGTACGTCAGGTCAACCGCCACACGCCGGCCCCGACGGCTGCGCCCAATCCGGTGCTGGCGAGGCTGGGCGACCTCGGCAAATCCACGGTCGGGGCGCGGGAGGACATCACGATCTTCCTCCAGATGCTCGGCGCATTGTTCATGGCGGTGGTCGGCGTGCTGCGCCGGCCGCGGTCGCTGCGGCTGACGTCGCTGGTGTATCAGCTCTACCGCATCGGGTGGCAGGCGATTCCCATCGTTGCACTGATTACCTTCCTGATCGGCGCCATCATCGCGCAGCAGGGCTTCTTTCACTTCCGCAGATTCGGCGCGGAGTCCTACACCGTCGACATGGTCGGCATTCTGGTGCTGCGTGAGCTCGGCGTGCTGATCGTTGCCATCATGGTCGCCGGCCGGTCGGGCAGCGCCTACACCGCCGAGCTCGGCTCGATGAAGATGCGCGAGGAGATCGACGCGCTCTCGACCATGGGGCTCGATCCGGTCGAGATACTGATCCTTCCGCGTGTTGCGGCCCTGGTCATTGCGCTGCCGATCCTCACCTTCATCGGATCGATCGCCGCGCTCTATGGCGGCGGCCTCGTCGCGCAGTTCTATGGCGACATGGGGCCGGCGATCTACATCGCGCGTCTGCACGAGGCCATCACCGTCACCCATTTCGAGGTGGGCATCCTGAAGGCGCCGTTCATGGCATTGGTCATCGGGATCGTGGCCTGCAGCGAGGGATTGCGCGTCAAGGGCAGCGCAGAGTCGCTCGGGCGGCAGACCACGACGTCGGTGGTGAAGTCGATTTTCCTGGTGATCGTGCTCGACGGCCTGTTCGCGATCTTCTTCGCCTCGATCGGAATGTGACGATGGATGCACCGCAAGACCAGTTCGCGATCCGCGTCCGTGATCTCGTGGTCGGTTTCGGTCGCCAGACCGTGCTCGACCATCTGTCGCTCGACGTCCGCCGGGGCGAGATCCTCGGGTTGGTAGGGGCGTCCGGCGGCGGCAAGTCGGTGCTGATGCGGACCATTATCGGCCTCATCAAGGGGCAGAGCGGGACCATCGAAGTCATGGGGCAGCCCATCGGCGGCCACGGCCGCGGCGCAGCCACGACATGGGGCATCCTGTTCCAGCAGGGCGCGCTGTTCTCCTCGCTGACGGTCCGCCAGAACGTCCAGTTTCCTTTGCGTGAAAATCTCGTCCTGTCGCAAGAGCTGATGGACGAGATCGCGATCGCCAAGCTCGAAATGGTGGGCTTGCGTGCCCAGGATGCGGACAAATATCCGGCGGAGCTGTCCGGCGGCATGACCAAGCGCGTGGCGCTGGCGCGCGCGCTCGCGCTCGATCCGCCGATCCTGTTCCTGGACGAGCCGACCTCCGGCCTCGATCCGATCGCCGCCGGTGATTTCGACGCGCTGATCACGACGCTGCAAAAGACGCTGGGGCTGACCGTGTTCATGGTGACCCACGACCTGGCGAGCCTGACCACGGTCTGCGACCGCGTCGCCGCGCTCGCCGACGGCAAGATCGTCGCGATCGGCCCGATGCGCGAATTGCTGCAATCCGAGCATCCATGGGTGCGCGCCTATTTCCACGGCAAGCGCTCGCAGATGCTGCAACACGAAATGAGATGAGACATGGAAACCCGCGCTCCCTACGTGCTGATCGGCAGTTTCGTGCTGGCCGCGATCCTGGCGGTGTTTGGCTTCGTCTATTGGCTGAACAACACCGGCGGCATCGGGCCGCGCACGAACTACCACGTGCAATTCCAGGGGCCGGTCCCTGGCCTCCTGGTCGGCGCCGGCGTGCTGTTCAACGGCATCCGGGTCGGAGAAGTGACCCAGCTCGGGCTCGCGCCTGATAATCCGCGCTTCGTCAACGCGACGATCTCGGTTGCCGCCGCCACGCCGGTGCGTTCCGACACCAAGGTCGGTCTGGAATTCCAGGGCCTGACCGGTGTGCCGGTGGTGACGTTGGAGGGCGGGGTAATCACGGCCAAATCCGGCGAGCCGCCGTCTTTGATCGCGGAAGCCGGTGCCGGTCAAAGCATGACGCAGGCGGCGCGCGATGCGCTGCGCCGGGTCGACACGGTGCTCGAGGACAATTCCGGCCCGCTGAAGGACACCATCGCCAATCTCAAGACGTTCTCCGACGGGCTCGCGCGCAACACCGGCAAGATCGACGGCATTCTGGCCGGCCTGGAGAAGATGACTGGCGGCGGCACACCTGCGCCGAAGGTCACCTACGATCTGCACACGCCGCAGAACCTCGGCCCGGCCGCCAAGACGCTCTCGGCGTCACTGGCCATCCCCGAGCCAAGCGCGGTCGCGATGCTGCAGACCCAGCGCATGCTGTTCTCACCCAGCGGGGACAGGCCGGGTTTTGCCGATTTCCTCTGGGCCGACAGCATTCCGAAATTGCTCCAGGCGCGCCTGATCGACAGTTTTGAGAATTACGACATCGCCCACGCCCCGTTGCGCACGTCGGATCTCGGTCAGGCTGATTATCAGCTGCTGATCGACATCCGGCGCTTCCGGATCGCCACGGAGGGCGAGCCACGGGTCGAGATCGGACTGTCGGCGCGGATCGTCGACAAGAACGGCAAGGTGGTTGCCTCGCGCCTGGTCGAGACCAGCGAGAAGCTCGACAAGGTCGAGCCGGCCGCTTCGGTCGCCGCCTTCGACGCGGCTTTTGCCCGCATCGCTAAAGAGCTGATCGGGTGGACCGTGCAGGCGGTGTGACGCCGTCTATTCCAGCGTCTTCAGGTAGGACAGAAGGTCGTGGATCTGGTCCGGACTGAGCTCGAAGGCCGGCATGTCGGCGTGACCGGTGTAGATCCCTTCGGCCAGCGCCTCACCGAGGCTCTCGATTGGATAACGCCGATGCAGGGTGCGCAGCGGGGGCGCGGCCTCGAGCGGGCTGCGGGAGGCGCGGTCGATCGCGTGGCAGCGTGCGCAATTGGCCCGTGCGAAGGCCTTGCCGCGCTGTTCGGCACTCGGGGCCGCCAGCGCGGGTGTCATCAGAAGCAGCGCAATCAGGCCGTGACGCAGGGCGCCTTGCAGCATGGAAAAGATCCCGTCGAATTCTGGACGCAGAATAAAGAATAAGATGGGGATGCCACTCAAATTTGATCTGAGTCAATTGGCTTTGGCGCAGTGCAGTAAAATGCAGCCGCGTGGCGGGCTCGGCCGGGGGGCGGAGCTGGACCGACGCTGGGAGCGGTGGATGAAGCCTTCCGTGGTCACGATCGAGCCGAGTGGGCATTTTTGCGACGATTGCGCCGTGCGCGGAGCGGCGGTGTGTTCGTCGCTGGATGCGGCCGAGCTCAGGGAATTCGAGCATCTCGGACGCCGCGTTCATTTTGACTCCGGCGAGACCGTGTTTTCCGAGGAGGACATCACCACCTCGTTCTACAACGTCCTCGAAGGCGTCATGCGGCTGTACAAGCTGCTGCCCGACGGCCGGCGGCAGATCGTGGGCTTTGCCTTGCCCGGCGATTTCCTGGGGATGAATTTGTCCGGCCGGCATAATTTTTCCGCGGACGCGATCGGCGCGGTGACCGTGTGCCAGTTCGCGAAAGCGCCGTTCGGCCGCTTCATCGAAGACCGGCCGCAGCTGCTGAGGCGGATCAACGAGCTCGCCATTCGCGAATTGAGCCAGGCACGCGACCATATGGTCCTGCTCGGCCGCCGCTCGGCCGACGAGAAGGTCGCGACCTTTCTGCTCGGCTGGCGTGAACGGCTGGTCGGGCGCAACGGGTTGTCCGACACGGTTCCGCTTCCGATGAGCCGTCAGGACATCGCGGACTATCTCGGCCTCACCATCGAAACCGTCAGTCGCACCTTCACCAAGCTGGAGCGCCACGGGGTGATCGAGATCATCCATGGCGGCATCAGCCTGCTCGATCCTGCGCGCGCTGAGGCGCTGGCCGCAGCGTGACGGTCTGTCCCCCACGTTTTTGATCTCGATCAATGACGCCGGCCGCCCGCGGCAAATAATGCCCCAAACTATCGGGAGGGGATCATGCCTGCTGACGCGTTGCTGGTGACCGTTGTCGTCGTCGCGATCTTCGTGACATTTGCCGCGGCCTTGGCTTGGGCTGACCGGCAAACCAGCTCAGGCCGCCTCGATCCGGATTCCAAGCGCTGAAGTTCTCGAGGTCCCGATCCGCACAGACAGGCCGACCGCCAACGCTCGGGCGGCTCCGCCGTTCGCCCAGCGTCTCAACGCAATCGCGGCTTGCGTCGCTTGCAACTCTGCAGCGATCAGAACGCATTGGCGCATCCTTCGGATGCCGACTTCCGGCTCAACCGCGGCTTTTTCGCGGCATTTGCTTCAAACCGCGCGCGTGCTTTCCGGTTGAAAAGCCTGATAACGTTGACTACGCAGGAACCCCAGTGCCTCGTAGTCTTAGGAGCCCCGCGGCGTGCCTCAGGACAAGACCGGCGACCCCCGACAGTCGGCGGGCAACAAACTATCGGTCCTGCGCAAGCACCCGATCTTCGCGGATCTGGAGCCGGAGGCGCTCGATCAGCTCTGCCGCTACGCCAAGCACACCACCGTGAAGCGCGGCGCCACGATCGCCGCCAAGGGCGATCCCGGCAACAATCTGTTCGCGGTGATCACGGGGACGGTGAAGATCTCCTCCTCGTCGCCCGATGGACGGAACGCCATTCTCAATCTGATCGGTCCCGGAGAAATCTTCGGCGAGATCGCGGTGCTCGACGGCGCTCCCAGGTCGGCCGATGCGACCGCCAACACCAATTGCGAGCTCTACATCATCGATCGCCGGGACTTCCTGCCGTTCGTGAAGAGCCAGCCCGCGCTGGCGATGAAATTCATCGAGCTGCTTTGCGCGCGTCTGCGCTGGACCAGCCAGCAGGTCGAGCAGGTGATCCTGCAAAATCTGCCGGGCCGGCTGGCGAGCGCTCTGCTCGGTCTCACCGAGGAGCGCAAGTTCGACTCGGGTAGCGGCACGCTCGCCATCACGCAGCAGGAGATCAGCGAGATGGTGGGGATGACGCGCGAGAGCATCAACAAGCAATTGCGCGCCTGGGCCGGCCGCAACTGGGTTCGCCTCGAGCACGGCGCCATCGTCGTGCTGGATACGGACGCGCTGCGCGAACTCGCCGAGAGCGGCCTCGACGGCGAGTGATGCCTCAGGCCTGATCGTCGATGATCGCGATCGCGCGGGTCCAGCCGGCGGAGGCGCGTTCGATCTTCACCGGGAAGCATGAGACCGTGAACCCGGCCGTGGGCAATTGGTCGAGATTGTGCAGCTTCTCGAGATGGCAATAGCCGATGTGCCGTCCCGCCTTGTGGCCTTCCCAGATCAGGCCGGCGTCTTTTGTCTCGGCATATTTCTTCGCGGTGTAGACGAACGGCGCGTCCCAGCTCCAGCCGTCAGTGCCGGTGAGCCGCACGCCGCGTTCGAGCAGGTACATGGTGGCTTCATAGCCCATGCCGCAGCCGGAATTGACGTATTCGGCCTTACCGAATTTCGCGCCGGCGCTGGTGTTGACGACGACGATTTCCAGCGGCGACAGCGTGTGCCCGATGCGTCTCAGCTCCTTCTCGACGTCGTCGGCGCTCGCCACGTAGCCATCGGGCAGGTGCCGGAAGTCGAGCTTCACGCCGGGCTGAAAGCACCATTCCAGCGGCACCTCGTCGATCGTCCATGACCGCTCGCCGCGGTTCATGGTCGGATGGAAGTGCCAGGGCGCGTCGAGATGCGTGCCGTTATGGGTCGACAGCGAGACCTGCTCGACGGCCCAGCCCTGACCGTCCGGCAGATCCTGCGCCTTGAGGCCGTCGAAGAACTGCAGCATCCGGGGCAGGCCCTGCTGGTGATCGATATACTGGATTGTCGGGTGATTGCCGGGCGGATCGGACGTCACGTCGCTTCGAAGCGGCACGGAGATATCGATCAGCTTCCGCGGCATGGGCATTCCCTCAACTTGGACCGACGTTTCGAATATCTTGATGGGCCTGCATTGGCGGCGTCAAGTCACGTGGCGGCGACGTCTGCCAGCCCCCGTACCCGCCATAAAGCGAATTGCGTCGCAAATTGATCGATGCAACTCTTGCATCGATCGATGCTGGAATTGGCTTGGACAGAAAATGCCGGCCGCCCTAGGGACGACTTGGTCCTTGACTTCACGCTTGAAGTGGAGCGACCCAAGGCGGCCCGCAGCCTGCCCGACAACGACATAATCAACCCCGGAGGAAGCCCAGATGAAGACACTGACCGGTATCATCACAGCCGTTGCGCTGGCGCTCTCAGCGCCCCTGGCGACCGCACGCGATTTCCGCTCCGCCGACATCCATCCCGCCGATTATCCGACCGTCGAGGCCGTCAAGTTCATGGGCAAGCAGCTCGCGACGGCGAGCGGCGGCAAGCTCGGCGTCAAGGTGTTTCCCAACGGCGCCTTGGGCTCCGAGAAGGACACCATCGAGCAGCTCAAGATCGGCGCGCTCGACATGATGCGGATCAACGCATCGCCCCTGAACAATTTCGTGCCCGAGACCATCGCTTTGTGCCTGCCCTTCGTCTTCCGCGACACGCAGCACATGCGCACCGTGCTCGACGGCCCGATCGGCGACGAGATCCTGGCGGCCATGGAGCCCGCAGGCCTGGTCGGCCTCGCCTATTACGATAGTGGCGCGCGGTCGATCTACACCGTCAAGGCACCGGTCAAGTCGCTTGCCGATCTCAAGGGCCTGAAGATCCGCGTCCAGCAGTCAGATTTGTGGGTCGGCATGATCCAGAGCTTGGGGGCCAACCCGACGCCGATGCCGTATGGCGAGGTCTATACCGCGCTCAAGACCGGCCTCGTCGATGCGGCCGAGAACAACTGGCCGTCCTACGAATCCTCGCGCCATTTCGAGGCCGCCAAGTTCTACAACATCACCGAGCACTCGCTTGCGCCCGAAGTTCTCGTGATGTCGAAAAAGGTCTGGGACACGCTGAGCAAGGAGGACCAGGCCATGGTCCGCAAGGCGGCCAAGGAATCGGTGCCCGTCATGCGCAAGCTCTGGGACGAGCGTGAGCAGGCCTCCCGCAAGACGGTCGAGGCGGCCGGCGTTCAGGTCGTGACGATCGCCAACAAGGCGGAGTTCGTCGACGCGATGAAGCCGGTGTACGACAAGTTCGCCGGTGACGAGAAGTTGAAGGGGCTCGTCAAGCGTATCCAGGACACGAAGTAATAAAACATCGGAGCGGGTCCGGCGTCACCGCGAGGTGACATCGGACCTCGCGGGGAGGCGCGGAATGACAGATCCACACGTCGCAGATCACGAACAGGACGCCGGACGCCCGTCCACCGTCTTGCTGTCGCGGATCAACGCGCCGGTTGCGCGCGCCGGCATGTATCTGTCCGTGACCGGCCTGCTCGTCATCGTCACCATCGTGTTTTATCAGGTGTTCGGGCGTTACGTGCTCAATTCCAGCCCGACCTGGACCGAGAACCTCGCACTGGTCCTCATCCTCTACGTCACCCTGATCGGCGCCGCCGTCGGCGTGCGCGATGCCGGACATATCGGCATGGATAGTCTCCTGGTGATGCTCCCGGATCACGCGCGCGAGAAGATCGAGATCGTGATCCACGTGCTGGTCGCCATGTTCGGCATTGCGATGGCCTATAATGGCTGGATCCTCGGCGCGTCGGTCGGCACCGTAAAAATCCCCAATCTTGGACTGCCTGAGGTGATCCGCTATGTGCCGCTGATCGCCTCCGGCGTCCTGATCGTGTCCTTTTCGATCGAGCACATCATCGCACTCCTGCGCGGCGAAGAGGTCGTCCCCTCATGGAACTGATCATCCTCGGCGCCACCTTCTTCGGCTTTCTGATCCTCGGCGTTCCCGTTGCCTTCGCCATCGGCCTGTCGGCGATCTGCACCATCCTTTACGAAGGCCTGCCGGTTGCCGTCATCTTCCAGCAAATGATGTCGGGGATGAACATCTTCTCCTTCCTCGCGATTCCCTTCTTCGTCTTCAGCGGCGAGCTGATGCTGCATGGCGGCGTTGCCGACAAGATCGTGCAGCTCGCGAAGAATCTGGTCGGGCACATCCGCGGCGGCCTCGGCATGTCGAACGTGGTCGCCTGCACGCTGTTCGGCGGCGTCTCAGGATCGCCCGTGGCCGACGTGTCGGCGATGGGCGCGGTGATGATCCCGATGATGAAAAAGGAAGGGTTCGACACCGACTACGCCGTCAATGTCACCACCCATGCCTCGCTGGTCGGGGCCTTGATGCCGACCAGTCACAACATGATCATTTATGCTCTGGCCGCCGGCGGCAAGGTCTCGATCGGCGCGCTGATCGCGGCCGGCCTCCTTCCGGCGATGGTGCTGATGGTCTGCATGCTCGTCGCTGCCTACGCGGTTGCGGTGAAGCGCGGCTATCCCGCCGGCAAGTTCCCGGGCTGGGCCGAGGTGTTCCGCTCGTTCGCGGCGGCGCTGCCTGGCCTCCTGATCGTCGGCATCATCCTGACGGGCATCCTCTCCGGCGTGTTCACGGCGACGGAATCCGCCGCCGTCGCGGTCACCTATACGATCCTGCTGACCTTCTTCATCTACCGCACCATGACGCTGCCGAACTTCCTGCGCGCGGCCGCCAAGGCGGTGAAGACGACGGGCGTGGTGCTGCTGCTGATCGGCGTCTCCACCATGTTCCAGTACCTGATGGGGCTGTACGAGGTGGCTGACTTCGCCGGCGAGATGATGAGCAAGGTGTCCTCGCAACCCTGGATCATCTTCCTGCTGATCAACGTCATCCTGTTCGTGCTCGGCACCTTCATGGACATGGCGGCGACCATCCTGATCTGCACGCCGATCTTCCTGCCGATCGCGATGAAGGCGGGGATGGATCCGGTGCAGTTCGGCATGCTGATGCTGATCAACTGCGCGCTCGGGCTGAACACGCCCCCGGTCGGAACCACCCAGTTCGTCGGCTGCGCCATCGGCGGCATTTCGGTCGGCGCGGTGATGCGCACCATCCTGCCTTTCTATGCTGCCTTGATCGCAGCTCTGATGTTCGTGACCTACGTGCCTGCGTTCTCGCTGTGGCTGCCCCGCCTGCTGATGGGCTACAAGGGCTAACAGCACCAGGAGAAGTTATCAGTGACGGACTATCGCAAGCTCTTCGATCTCACCGGCAAAACCGCAGTCGTCCTCGGCGCCGCATCCGGCATCGGAAAATCGTCGGCCGAGGCCCTTGCCGGGTTGGGGGCCCGTGTCATCTGCGCCGATCGCACGCTTGACGCGGCGGAGGCGACCGCCGCCGGCATTCGCGACAAGGGCTGCTGGGCCGAAGCCGCGAGCTGCGACGCCGCGAGCGCCGCGGATGTCAACGCGCTCGCCAAGACGGTGATGCAGAAGTTTTCACGGCTCGACATCGCCGTGACGACGCCCGGTCTCAACATCCGCAAGACCATCCTCGACTATACCGAGGAGGATCTCGATCGCGTCCTGAGCCTCAACGTCAAGGGCACCGTCTTTTTCTTCCAGGCCTTCGGCCGCATCATGGTCGCGCAGAAGGGCGGCAGCATCATTGCCTGCTCCTCGGTGCGCGCCGTGACCATCGAGCCGGGCCTCGGCGTCTACGGCTCGACCAAAGCGGCGATCGGCCTCCTGGTGAAGGGCTTCGCCTCCGAGGTCGGCCATGCCGGCGTCCGCGTCAACGCCATCGCGCCCAGCATCGCCGAGACCGCGCTGACCGGTCCGTTCAAGCAGCGTCCCGACATCTACAATCTCTATGCCGGCCACACCGTGTTCAATCGCTGGAGCAGCGCCGACGAGGTTGCCACGGCCGTCGCCTATCTCGCCTCGGATGCCGCGAGCTATGTCAGCGGCAGCACGCTGTTCGTCGATGGCGGCTGGACCGCGGTCGACGGTCCGCCGACCGGTCTCACCCAACTGCACAAATAGGCGGCCGTCTAGCCGGCGAAGCCCGCACTCTGGCGCAGCTCTCTGTGATCTGCGTCAGTCAGCAGCGCGATCAGCGCTGCCGCCTCCTTTGGATGTGCGGCGCGCACGGTCACGCCGGCCGTGTACATGGTCACGAGCTCGCAGCCCGGCGGCAGTGACCCCGACAGCACAATGCCGTCGGTCGCGATGATCTCGGTCGCCTGGGTGCATCCGATCGGCCGCGTCGCGGTCGAATTCGCAAGCTCGCGCATCGCCGTTGCGCCGTTCGGGAATATCTTGAGGCGCGATGCGACTTCGTAGGCGATGCCGAGCTGGTCCAGCACTTTTGTGACGTGCTGGCCTGCGGTCGAGGCCTTGGTGTCGGGGACGTAGATCGCGTCGGCGGAGCGTAACACGTCTCGCAAATCAGTCTCGGTCTTCACCGTCACCTTGGGATCGCGGTTGCGGACCGCCAGCGCGGTCTCGACCCGGCCGACATCCGTGATCGAGGAGGGCGCGACGAGCGTCTCTTCGGCGAGCTTTGCCAGCAGCGCCTGTGTCAGGATCACGAGGTCGGCGGGCGTGCCCGCGCGCAGCTTACCGGCCATGAGGCCGACCGCGCCGAATTCGCCGCCGATGCCGAAGCCGGTCTGCGCCTTGAAGGTTTCGGCGAGGCTGCGCACCAGGCCTTGCGCCGCGCCGCCGCTCAAAATGGTCACTGTCGTCACGATGCGAGCTCCATGGCTGCAATGATCCTGTCGCGCGTGATCGGCAGGTCGCGCACGCGCACGCCGAGGCAATCGTAGACTGCATTGGCGATCGCCGCTGTCACGGGGCCGTGGGCGGCCTCGCCGGCGCCGACCGGCTCGATCTCCGGCCGCTGGATGATCTCGACGTCGACGGCCGGCGCCTCGCTGAAGGTCAAGATTGGATAGTCGGTCCAGGACGTCGAAGTGATGCGCGACCGATCGAAACGAACGCGCTCCTTCAGCACCCAGCTCGTCGCCTGGATCGCGCCGCCCTCGATCTGGTTGATCACACCGTCCGGATTGATAGCCTCGCCGACATCGACCGCGAGCGTCAGCCGCCTGACTCGGATATCGTCGGCGCCCTCGATCTCTGCGATGGCAGCGCAATAGGCGCCCGTGTTCTTGTAGCGGGCGAAGCCGACGCCTTGGCCGATGCCGGCGCGCTTCTGCGGCTTCCAACCGGCACGTCCCGCTGCGGCGCGGATGACATCTCGCGCTCGTTCGTCGCGCAGATGCCGCAGGCGGAATGCGATCGGGTCTTCGCCGCGCAAGGCCGCGATTTCGTCGAGCAGGGACTCGATGGCGAACACGTTGCCTTGTCCGCCCAGCGTCCGCAGCGCCGAGGTCCGCACCGGCATGGTCAGCAGCCGGTGGCTCGTGATCGTCCAGGCAGGAAAATCATAGAGCGGAACGGAGTTGCGATCGCCGCCGCCGCCATTCGCGGCCGGCGGGTTGGTCGAGATCATGCGCGGGTAGGGATTTGCGATTTCGGTTGCGGCCAGCAATGCCGGCTGTGCCGCCCGCCCGGGCCGTGCAGCGTGGCCGTTGCTCCAGATCGCGTGGCGCCAGCCGACGATCTCGTTGTCCGCATCGAGATCGGCCTCGATCTCGATCGCCATTGCCGCGCCAAACGGCGCATGGGACATCTCGTCGTGGCGCGACCACTGGACCCGCAAGGGACGGCGATCGGCCGCTCTCGCCAGCAACGCGGCATCGAGCGCGACGTCATCGGCGGCGTTGTGTCCATAGCAGCCGGCGCCCTCCATGTGCTCGACCACAATGTTCTCCGGCGGCAATTTGAGCACGATCGCGAGATCGGCGCGGAGCAGATAGACGCCCTGGCTGTGGGTCCAGACGTGGACGCGGTCACCGTCCCATTGCGCCATCGCGCAGGACGGCGCGATCGAGGCATGGGCGATGTAGGGGCGGGTATATTGCCGACGCAGGGTTTGGGCGGGCTTGCGCGCCCGCGCCGCCATCCTGGTGTCGATCATTGAGGTCTCGACCGGCTGGCTCCTGAGAAAGCCGGCCAGGTCGTCTTCATCGGGTAGCGGCTCGCCGGCCGACCATGTCGCGCCCTTGCGCAGGGCTTTCAACGCGGCGTCCGCCGCCGCCTCGCTGTCGGCGACCACGCCGGAAAAGCCGCCATCACGCACGATCGCAACGAGACCGGGGACGGCGCGTGCAGCTTCCTCATCGAGCGCGATCAGTTTGGCGCCCGAGATTTCCGGCCGCAGCACGCGACCATGCACCAGTCCCGGGAGCGTGAGGTCGTGGATGAAACGCGGCCGCGCGAATACCTTGTCGGGAATATCCACGCGCTGGACCGATTGGCCAGCCACAACGCGCTTGGCGATGCTCTTCGCGCGCGTCTCCGCGGTGGCATCGTGGTCGAGCGAAACGTCTCCAGCCAGCTCCCAATAGCTGATCCTGACATTGCCGGGGCCCGAGATCGTGCCGTCATCCACATCGAGCAGCGAGACATCGACGTCGAGGCGTTCCGATGCCGCGCGAAGGAAGCGCTGGCGCACCTCGGCGCAGGCGTGCCGGAGCGCACGGCCGGATTGCTGGATCGACAAGCTGCCGGAGGTGACGCCCTCGTTCGGGCTCATCGCCGTCGAGGCACGGATCATCTCGATCCTGGAGATATCGACGTCGAGCTCGTCCGCCGCGATTTGCGCCAGCGCCGTGACGATGCCTTGGCCGATCTCGACCTTGCCGGGCGAAATCGCGACACGGTCGCCATCGATGAATTTCACCCATGACGATAGTTTTGGATTGGCCGCAAGGCTGACCGGCAGTTTCGGGGCAGAGGATGGCATGCTCATGACTCTGCCATCTCCGTCGCCGCACGCAGCACGGCGCGGACCACGCGGTTGTGCGATCCGCACCGGCACAGATTGCGATCCAGTGCTTCTCTGACCTCGGCCTCCGTCGGTGCCGGGTTGCGCTTCAGCAACGCCGCGGCGCTGACGAGGATCCCGGAGACGCAATAGCCGCACTGCATCGCCTGTTCGGAGATGAAGGCGCGCTGCAACGGATGTGGCTGCTCTGCCGTGCCGAGGCCTTCGACCGTGACGACGTCCTTATCTGCGACCGACCATAACGGCATGTCGCAGGAGGCCATCGCGCGATCGCCAACCATGACGTAACAGGCGCCGCATTCGTTCGCGCCGCAGCCGAAATGCGCTCCGGTGGCGCCGAGCCGGCCGCGGAGCACATCGAGCAGCATCTGGTCGAGATCGGCATCGACGGCCGTCGCCGCACCGTTGAGGCGGAACTGAATGGTTGGCATGCTCGCTCTGCGGCCTCAGGACTTGTCGAATTTCTTGACGACGTCGGCCCATTTTTCGATGTCGCCCCGCAGGAACTTGTCGAACTGGTCCGGCGTCATCGACATGGGCACGGCGCCTTGTTCCGTCCAGAGCTTGATGATGTCGGGCCGCTTCACCATTGCGTTGACGGCCGCATTGAGCTTGTCGATGACGGGCTTCGGCGTGCCGGCAGGCGCCATCAAGCCGAGCCAGATCGTCGCCTCATAGCCGGGAACGCCCGCCTCGATCGCCGTCGGCAGATTCGCCAGCACGATCGAGCGCTGCTTGCCGGTGGTGGCGAGCGCGCGCACCTGGTTCTCGGCGACGTTCGGCGCCATCGCCGGCACCGCGTCGATCATCATCTGAACCTGTCCGCCGATCACGCCGCTGCGGGCCTCACCGCTGTTGCGATAGGGCACATGCACGACATCGATACCGGCCATGGCTTTGAACAGCTCGCCGGCCATGTGATAGGGCGTGCCCTGGCCGGAGGAGGCGTAGTTCAGCTTGCCCGGTTGCGCCTTGGCGAGCGCGATGAACTCGGCAAGAGTCTTCGCCGGGACTTGCGGATTCACCACGATGACGAGATCGGAATAGTTCACCGGCGCGATCGGCGCGAGGTCGCGCATCAGCTCGTATTTGCGTTTGTCCGGCGTCAGAAGCGATTCATTCGCGGTCTGGGTGTTGGACATCATCAATAGCGTGTAGCCGTCGGCCGGCGACTTCGCAGCTTCCACGGTGCCGATGACACCGCCGGCGCCGGTGCGGTTCTCGATCACGAAGGGCTGGCCAAGACTCTCCTGCAGCACGTTGCCGATCAGCCGTGCCGCGACATCGGCCGGTCCGCCGGCGCCGAAGGGCACGACGATGCGGACCGCGTGGGTGGGATAATCCTGTGCGAGTGAGGCGGGCGCGGAGAACGCGGCGAGCAGGCCGGCAGCCAGCGCCAGCATGAAGCTTCGGGCCGTCATGCCCACCTCCCTGATGTCGTTCTTGTTGGCCGGCACTGTAGCGGCAGGGACTGCGGACTGTCGACGCCTTACAAAACCGGCCGGGCCGGGAATATCGAGCGGCTTTCGGTGTGATGGCCCCGCCTTTCGCAGGCGCGGTAGGAACCGCTGGCGCATGCGCCTTGAGCAATTCGCATGGGAAATGCCGGCAAAATGCTCTCGGCTGGCTGGTATTTTGGTGTTACGAACTGAGACATGAACCAGCACGCCAAGATCGACACCAAGATCGAAATCCGCCATTCGACCTGTCCGCACGATTGCCCCTCGGCCTGTGCCCTCGATGTCGAGGTGGTCGAAGGCCGCAGCATCGGCCGCGTCCGCGGTTCGAAAAAGCAGACCTACACGGCCGGTGTCGTCTGCGCCAAGGTCGCACGCTACGCCGAGCGCATCCATCACCCTGAGCGGGTGACGTTTCCGATGCGCCGCATTGGGTCCAAGGGCTCGGGGCAATTCGCGCGAATCTCCTGGGACGAGGCGCTAGACGAGATCGCGGAACGTTTCAACGCGGCGGAGCGCGAGTTCGGCGCGGAATCGATCTGGCCTTATTACTACGCCGGCACGATGGGCCTCGTGATGCGTGACGGCCTCAACCGCCTGACGCATGTGAAGAAATATTCGCGCTTCTATCAGACGATCTGCGCCAATGTCGCGCGCATCGGCTTTGCGATCGGCACCGGCAAGATCGCCGGCGTCGATCCGCGCGAGATGGCGCTGTCCGATCTCGTCGTGATCTGGGGCACCAATCCCGTCCACACCCAGGTCAACGTGATGACGCATGCCGCGCGTGCCCGCAAGGAGCGCGGCGCGAAGATCGCTGCGGTCGACATCTACGACAACGACACGATGAAGCAGGCCGACATCAAGATCATCCTGCGGCCGGGCACCGACGGCGCGTTCGCTTGCGGCGTGATGCACGTGCTGTTCCGCGACGGCTATGCCGACCGCGCCTATATGGACCAATACACCGATTGCCCTGCCGAGCTCGAGGCGCATCTTGAGACGCGCACGCCGGAATGGGCCTCCGCCATCTGCGGCGTGCCGGTGGCGGAGATCGAGGCCTTTGCCAAGGCCGTCGGCGAGACCAAGCGGACCTTCTTCCGCTTTGGCTACGGCTTTACGCGCAGCCGCAATGGTGCGACGCAGATGCATGCGGCCAATAGCATTCCCGCAGTGACCGGTGCCTGGCAATACGAAGGCGGCGGCGCCTTCTTCAACAATTACGCGCTCTGGCATTTCAACGAATCCATCATCGAGGGGCACGAGGCCATCGACCCGAGTGTCCGCGCGCTCGATCAGTCCAAGATCGGCCGTATCCTCACCGGCGATGCCGAGGCGTTGTGCGGCAAGGGGCCGGTCAAGGCGCTGCTGATCCAGAACACCAACCCGATGACGGTGGCGCCGGAGCAGGCGCTGGTGCGGCAGGGTTTTGCGCGCGAGGATCTGTTCGTCGCCGTGCACGAGCAGTTCATGACCGAGACGGCGCAAATGGCCGACATCGTGCTACCGGCGACCATGTTCATGGAGCATGACGATCTCTATTACGGCGGCGGTCACCAGCACATCTCGGTCGGGCCGAAGCTGATCGACCCGCCCGGCGAATGCCGCTCCAACCATGAAGTCCTGCAAGCGCTGGCGCCGCGGCTTGGTGCGAAGCACCGGGGTTTCGAGATGACGCCGCGCGAATTGATCGACGCGACGCTGAAGCTGAGCAATCACGGCGACATCGCCGGCCTCGAAGCCGACATCTGGCGCGACCTGCAACCGGATTTCCGCACCTCGCATTATCTCGACGGCTTCGCGCATGCCGACGGCAAATTCCACTTCAGGGCGGATTGGGCCCATCCGCCGTTCGGCGTGACGATGGGCGATGTCGACAACATGCCTGCTCTGCCGGACCACTGGGCGGTGATTGAGCACGCCGACCGGGCCCATCCGTTCCGGCTTGCGACCAGCCCTTCGCGCAGCTTCCTCAATACCACCTTCAACGAGACGCCGTCCTCGCAGGCGCGCGAGGGCAAGGCGAGCGTGATGATCCATCCCATGGATGCTGCCGCGCTCGACATTGCCGACGGCGACGCGGTGACGCTCGGCAATACCCGCGGCGAGACCTCGCTGGTTGCCACGCTGTTCGACGGCGTGCGGCGCGGCGTGCTGATCGCGGAATCCGTTCATCCCAACAAGAACCATATCGGCGGGCGGGGCATCAACATGCTGACGGGCGCCGAAGCCGTCGCGCCGATCGGCGGGGCCGCCTTCCACGACAACAAGGTCTGGATCAGGAAAGCCTCCGCCGCTCAGGGCACGCATTCCGTGACGCCGTAGCCCGCGAACTCCTTCGCGATGTCTGGGTTCATGGACTTCGCCTGCGCGATATCGGTGGCGCCGTCGCCGCCGCTTTTGCGCCTGGCGACGCCCCGGCCGAACAGCGACGATGACGAGCGCGGGTTGCGCTGGATCGCGTCGTCGTAGTCCTTGATCGCCTCCGCGGTCCGGCCGAGCTTGAGGTTGACCAGACCGCGGCTGTCGAGCGCATCGCTCAAGCCGGGATTGATCTGCAGCGCCAGATTGCAGTCGGCCAGCGCGCCCTGCAGATCGCCGGTCGCCGCGCGCGTCCAGCAGCGGTTGTTGAGCGCCTGTGCATCCCTGGGATTCCCGCGGATCACCACGTCGAAATCCTGCATGGCGAGCGCATAGGCCCGCTTGATCGCATAGACCTGGCCGCGTTTGTAGCGCGAGACGACATCATTGGCGTTCGCTGCGATCTTGCGGCTGAGATCGGCGATGACCGAATCCTTGGCGAGACTGTCCGCGCTCGGGGGCGGCTCCGCTTGCGGCGCCTCGCAGGCCGGCTTCTGCGGCGCCGGTTTCTGAGGCTCCGGCTTGGTCGGATCGCCGCCCGCGTTGTCGGTCGGCCTGGTCACCGAACCCCCGAACGAGAATTCCGTGGTCAGCGAGGACGACAGCCACGGCACCTGTTCGCGGTTGGTGGCGGCGACCACGCCGTTCTTGGTGTTGGTCAGGGCCTGCTCGGCGCTGATGCTCGGCGCGCGCATCTCGCGCAGCAGCTCGGCGACGAACAGGCCATGATCGGTCTTGCCGCCGGCCGTGACCGCGCCGAGCGCCGCGGAATAGAGCACGAGCGAATTGCTCGGCGCGATCGCGGGGGCTAGGCCAGCCGAATAGCGGCGGAAGCGCCGCTCGAACGGGTTGCGGCGCGAGGCGTCGATCAGCGCGATCTTGATCGCGGCGCCGCGCGTGTTCATCTCGGCGAGGATGGCGTCGAGGCTGAAGCCGTCGCGCGCCACGTCCGGCTCGGTCCAGATCTGCGCGTCGACCGGAAGCAAATAGGTTTGCCGGTTGGACTGGATGGCAAAGCCGTCGAAGAAGATCAGCGCCACCGCGCCGCGGTCGATGCGGGCATAGAAGCGATCCAGCGCCTGCCGCATGGTGTCGGCCGTCAGATTGCTCTGGCGATCGACGACGAAGCCGTCGCGCTTCAATTCTTCAGTGACGTCCTGGGTATCGTTGGCGACGTCATTCAGCACGAATTCGTTGTCGGGATATCTCGCGTTGCCGATCACCAGCGCGAGCTTGGCGGCGTCGGCCGCGCGGCTTGCAGGTGCTGCGCTCGTCACGAGCAAGCCTGCCAGCAACATCGTCATCGCGGTGCGCATGAAATGGCTCATCGGTGATCAAAATCTCCAGTCAGGATAGCGGCCGTCACCGTTAATTCAATCGCCAAGCCAATTTGTGCCCACACGCTATGGTGACGGGGCGTTACAGATTGCCCTTGCACGCGCGGCCGGTCCTGCCGCAAATGGCGGCAAAACGGAAGGCAAGGAAGCGAGCGTACCATGACCGACACCACAGCCGTCATCACCGAGAAGCGCGGGCAGGCGTTCTGGATCACCATCAACCGGCCGGAGAAACGCAACGCATTGAACGGCGAGGTCATCGCCGGCATCACCAAGGGCTATCGCGACGCGCATGACGACAAGGACGTCCGCGTCATCGTGCTGACGGGTGCGGGCGACAAGGCGTTCTGCGCTGGCGCCGATTTGCAGAATTCCGGCGCCGCTTTCGCGATGGATCATTCCAAACCAAATGTCGACTATGCCGATCTGTTACGTTTGTCACAGAACGCCACCAAACCGGCAATTGCGCGGGTCGGCGGCGTCTGCATGGCCGGCGGCATGGGCCTTCTGTGCATGACCGACATGGCTGTTGCGGCCGATCAGGTCGTCTTTGGTCTGCCGGAGGTGAAGGTCGGGGTGTTCCCGATGCAGGTGCTGAGCCTGTTGCAGAACATCGCGCCGCCGCGCCTCGTCAACGAATGGGCGCTCACCGGCGAGCCGTTCGACGCCAGGGCTGCGCAGGGCGCGGGCCTTCTCAACTACGTGGTGCCCGCGGCCGAGCTCGATGCCAAGGTCGACTGGCTGATCGGCCGCATCGTCGACAAATCCCCGACCGCGATCCGCCGCGGCAAATATGCGATGCGCGCCATCGCCGCGATGTCGTTCGACGAGAGCATCGCCTACACTGAAAGCCAGATCGCGCTGCTCGCGATGACCGAGGACGCCAAGGAGGGCCTGAAGGCGTTCAGCGAGAAGCGGAAGCCGGTCTGGACGGGGAGGTGAGCGGGACCTGATCTCGTGTCCCGGACGCGCTGCAGCGTGCAACGCTGCCGCGCAGAGCCGGGACCCAGACGTACCAGTGGAACATCCGGCGAGATGGGCCCCGGCTCTGCAGCGCACCGCTGAAGAAGCGCTGCGCTGCGTCCGGGGCACGAGAGTGGGCTCACCAGCTCCATTCGATTTTCAAAGAGAATGCAGCCACACTCTCCACCGTCATTCCGGGCTCGCGCTTCGCGCGCCCCGGAATGACGAGCGCTACCCCGCGTTCGCTTTCAGTCCCGCCGCCTGGATACCCGCGACCGCGCAGGCCTCGTCATTGTCGGAGGTGTCGCCGGAGACGCCGACCGCGCCGAGCAGCGTCGTGCCATCCATGATCAGCACGCCGCCGGGCACCGGGACCAGGGCGCCCTTGGCAATCGTGTTCACCGCGTCGATGAAATAGGCCTGCTCCTGCGCGCGCTGGAACAGGGCGCGCGAGCCCATGCCCATCGCGAGTGCGCCATAGGCCTTGCCGTGAGCGATCTCGGCGCGCATCAGGCTGGTGCCGTCCTGGGCCGCGGCGAGCTTGAGCACGCCGCGGGCGTCGAGGATGGTGACGACCAGCGGCTTCAGCTTCAGCTCGTTGGATTTTGCGAAGGCGGCGTCGAGGATCTTGCGGGCGGTGTCGAGGGTGAGGTCAGCCATGGCTGGTTTCCTTTGCAGCGGTTGAGGTGGAATTTCCTTCGGCGCGATCGAGGCTCATCGCCAGCACGCGTGCGACGTGAAGCGCCTCGCGCTTCGTGCCGTCATGGATCTGATGCCGGCAAGAGGTGCCGTCGGCAACAACGAGTGTGTTCTGGTCGGCGCGCCGCACGGCGGGCAGCAGCGACAGCTCGGCCATCTCGATCGAGGCGTCATAGGTGTCCGCGCCATAGCCGAAGGCGCCGGCCATGCCGCAACAGCTCGATTCGATGGTCTCGAGCTCAAGGCCGGGAACAAGGCGCAGCACCTGCTCGACCGGCTTGAAGGCGCCGAAGGATTTTTGATGGCAATGGCCATGCACCATCGCCTTGTCGGCGACGACGCGGAGCGGCAATTGCAGTCGGCCCGCCTCGGCTTCGCGCACCAGAAATTCCTCGAAGGTCAACGCGTGCGCGCCGACCGCCTTGGCGTCATTGTCCTTGCGCAGCGAGGCCAGCTCGTCACGCAGTGTCAGCAGGCAGCTCGGCTCGAGACCGACGATCGGCACGCCGCGCGCGGCAAAGGGGGCGAATGCGGCCACGAGTCGGTCGAGCTCGGCCTTGGCTTCGTCGACGAGACCGGCAGACAGGAAGGTGCGTCCGCAGCACAGAGGACGGCTGCCGCTCACGGGCTGCGGCAGGTGCACGCGATAGCCGCCCGCCGTAAGCACCCGCAGCGCGGCATCGAGGTTTTCTCGCTCATAGATGCGATTGAAGGTGTCGGCGAAGAGAACGACCTCGCGGCCGCTCTCCGGTCCGACGCTGCCCGCCGGCGGAACAAACACGTCGCTGCGGAAGGCGGGGAGTGCCCGGCGCGCGCTGATGCCGGCAAAGCGCTCGAACAGCTTTCGCAGCAGCGGGCTGCGGTTGCGCAAATTCGCCAACGGTGCGAAGCGCGCGGCAAGGCCGGCATAGCGCGGCAGATAACCGACCAGACGATCGCGCAGCGTCAGGCCGTGGGAGGCCGCGCGCGCGGCAAGCACCTCGATCTTCATCTTGGCCATGTCGACGCCGGTCGGGCACTCGTGGCGGCAGGCCTTGCAGGAGACGCACAGTTTGAGCGTCTCCATCATCTCGTCGGAGGAGAGCGCATCGGGGCCGAGCTGGCCGGAGATCGCGAGCCGCAAGGTGTTGGCCCGTCCTCGGGTGACATCCTTCTCGTTGCGCGTGGCGCGATAGGACGGGCACATCACGCCGCCCTCGAGCTTGCGGCAGGCGCCGTTGTTGTTGCACATCTCGACCGCGCCCTGGAAGCCGACGCCGGCGCCGGGATAGGCCGACCAGTCGAGTTTTGTCGTGAGCTCACCGACGCGATAATCCGGCTTGAAGCGGAACAGCGAGCGGTCGTCCATTTTGGGCGCATCGACGATCTTGCCGGGATTGAGCACGCCCTCAGGATCGAAGCGCTGCTTCACTTCCTTGAAGTCCGCGACGAGGCGCTCGCCGAACATCGTCTCGTGGAATTCCGAGCGCACCAGGCCGTCGCCATGCTCGCCGGAATGCGAGCCCTTGTACTCGCGCACCAGCGCGAACGCCTCCTCGGCGATGGCGCGCATCGCCTTGACGTCCTTCTCCAGCTTCAAATTCAGCACCGGGCGCACATGCAGGCAGCCCTCGGAGGCGTGCGCGTACATCGTGCCGCTGGTGCCGTGCTTGGCGAACACCTCGTTCAAGCGCGCCGTGTAGTCGGCCAGATGCGGCAGCGGCACGGCGCAATCCTCGACGAAGGAGACCGGCTTGCCCTCCTGCTTCATCGACATCATGACGTTGAGGCCGGCGGCACGGAAATCGGCGATGCCGCCCTGCAGCGCGGGCTCTGTGATTTCGACCACGCCGCCCCATTTGCGCGGCTCGTTGTTCCAGCCGAAGCCGAGATCCCCCATCAGCTCGGAGAGCTGCTTCAGGCGCACCAGATTATCCGCCTGGTCATCCTCGGCGAACTCGACCACCAGCACGGCGTCCGGATCGCCCTTGATCGCGGCATTGATGATCGGCTTGAACATCGCGATGTCGCGGCCGAGCGCGAGCATGGTGCGGTCGACCAGCTCGACCGCGATCGGCTTCAGCTTGACCAGATGCTGGGCCGCGTCCATCGCCTCGTAGAAACTGCCAAAATGGCAGACGCCCAGCGCCTTGTTGCGGATCACCGGCCACAGCTTCAGCTCGACCTTGGTGGTGAAGGCGAGGGTGCCTTCCGAGCCGACCAGCAGATGCGCCATGTTGTTGCGCGCATTGCGCGGCACCAGCGCATCCAGATTGTAGCCGCCGACGCGGCGCTGCACCTTTGGGAAGCGCGCTGCGATTTCTTCAGCCTCGCGCGCGCCGAGTTCGAGCATGTCGCGGAACAGGGGGCGCACGCTCTCGCTCGCGTCGAGATCAGAGAGATCGTGCGAGACCTCACCAAAACGGCTCAGCGTGCCGTCGGCCAGCGCCGCCTCCATCGACAGTGTGTTGTCGCGCATTGTGCCGTAACGAAGCGAGCGGCCGCCGCAGGAATTGTTGCCGGCCATGCCGCCGATGGTGGCGCGCGAGGCCGTGGAGACGTCGACGGGAAACCAAAGGCCGTGCTTTCTGAGCTGGCGGTTGAGATCGTCGAGCACGATGCCGGGCTCGACGACGCAGGTGCGGCCCTCGACGTCGAGCGACAGGATGCGGTTGAGGTGTTTTGAGAGATCGACCACGAGCCCGTCATTGACGGTCTGGCCGCATTGCGAGGTGCCGCCGCCGCGCGGCGTGACCTTGACGCCCTCGCCGCGGGCGATCGCCAGCGCGCGCAGGGCCTCGTCCATGGTCTTCGGGACCACCACGCCTGACGGCACGATCTGGTAGAACGAGGCGTCGGTGGCGTAGCGGCCACGGCTGAAGCGGTCGAACAGGACGTCGCCGGTGATTTCTCGGGCCAGACGCGCCGCCAGACGGTCCGTTTCGACCGATTCCGGTGATTTCCCAGCCACTTCCGCCGCCATGATCCGCCTTCGCCTTGTTTGCCGGCACCGTCTTGCCTCCCGTCACGGCCCTTGGCAAGCGAGCCCTGCTTCTTGTGCATTGACGGACCCCGCCGGGCGAGGGACAAGCCCGGCGAATAGTGATATGCGAGCGGCTCGCGGAGCCCCGAATTCGGGCTCTCCGAGACCAAGGCCGACACAAGCTTCAAAGACCGGGAAGGACGCCGATGACCGTGCATACTGGAAGGCATTTCCTACAGATTCCAGGACCGACCAATGTGCCCGACCGGGTGCTGCGGGCGATGGACATGCCGACGCTGGACCATCGCGGTCCGGAGTTCGCCGAGCTCGGTTTTGCCGTCCTTGCCGCGATGCAGCGGGTGTTCCGCACCAAGCAGCCCGTGATCATCTTCCCCTCGTCCGGCACCGGCGCCTGGGAAGCGGCGATGGTCAACGTGTTCGCACCCGGTGACAAGCTCCTGATGTGCGAGACCGGCCAGTTCGCCGTGCTGTGGCGCGGAATCGCCGACAAGTTCAAGCTCGACGTCGATTTCATCCCGAGCGACTGGCGCCACGGCGCCGACCTCGCTGAGATCGAGAAGCGTCTGGTCGCCGACAAGCAGCACGCCATCAAGGCGGTCTGCGTCGTCCACAACGAGACCTCGACCGGTTGCGTGACGCCGCCGCTGGAGGTGCGCAAGCTGCTCGACCGCGTCAAGCATCCGGCGCTGCTGATGGTCGACACCATCTCCGGCCTCGGCTCGATGGAATATGAGCACGATGCCTGGGGCATCGACGTCTCCGTTGCCGGTTCGCAGAAGGGCCTGATGCTGCCGCCCGGCCTCGGCTTCAACGCCGTCTCCGAGAAGGCGCTGGCCGTGGCGAAAGCCAATCCCGGCATGCGCTCCTATTGGGACTGGCAGGAGGTGATCAGCTTCAACAAGCTCGGCACCTTCCCCTATACGCCGGCGACGAACCTGCTCTACGGGCTGCGCGAAGCCGTGAAGATGCTGGAAGAGGAGGGGCTGGAGAACGTCTGGTCCCGCCACAAGCGCCACAGCGCCGCGACGCGCGCCGCGGTCAAGGTCTGGGGCCTGGAGACGCAGTGCTCCGACCCCGCCGCGCATTCGCCGGCGCTGACCGGCGTGCGCGTGCCGGATGGACACGACGCCGACGCGTTCCGCAAGGTCGTGCTGGAAGCCTTCGACATGTCGCTCGGCACCGGCCTGAACAAGGTCAAGGGCAAGGTGTTCCGCATCGGCCATATCGGCCATTTCAACGATCTGATGCTGATGGGCACGCTCGCCGGCGTCGAGATGGGCCTCGATCTTGCAAAGATTCCGCACCGGAGCGGCGGCGTGCTGGCGGCCATGGACGTCCTCAAGGGGCGCGACGCGGTGCCGATGACCAAGGCGCAAGTGGCCTGAACTAACCTGGAAGAGAAGCGAGCGCGCGATGAACGCACCGACGACGACCAACGAAGACCTGCTCTACTCCGTCACGGACGGCATCGCGCGGATCACCTTCAACCGCCCGCAGGCGCGCAACGCCATGACCTTCGCCATGTATGACCGCATGGCGGAGATCTGCACCGAGATCAACGCCGATCGCTCGATCAAGGCGCTCATCCTGACCGGCGCCGGCGACAAGGCGTTCGCCTCCGGCACCGACATCTCGCAATTCCGTGCGTTCAAGACCGCGCAGGACGCGCTCGACTACGAGGCGCGCATCGACCGCGTGCTCGGCACGCTCGAGCAGTGCCGCGTGCCCGTGATCGCGGCCATTGCCGGTGCCTGCACCGGCGGCGGCGCCGGCATTGCCGCCTGCTGCGATCTGCGGATCGGCACCGAGACGACGCGGATGGGTTTTCCGATCGCGCGCACGCTCGGCAACTGCCTGTCGATGTCCAACATCAGCCGCGTCGTCGCGCTGGTCGGTCCCGCCCGCACCAAGGACATGATCTTCAAGGCGCGCCTCGTCGAGGCGCAGGAAGCGCTGGCGCTCGGCCTGCTCACCGAAATCGTGCCTGATGTCGAGACGCTGCAGCGCCGCGCCGACGAGACCGCCAAGCTCGTCGCCAGCCACGCGCCGCTGACGCTGGAAGCGACCAAGGAAGCGGTGCGCCGCATCCGCCGCACGCTGTCGCGCGAGGAGGGCGAGGACCTGATCCTGAAGGCCTATATGAGCGAGGATTTCCGCGAGGGCATGGACGCCTTCCTCAACAAGCGCACGCCGGTCTGGAAGGGCAAGTAGCTTAGGGACGCGGTTGGCTATCTCGCCGTCCCAACAAAGTATCCGTCTGCCTCGCCGTCCTTATTGAATCTTGGGCAGACGCAAAAGCCCCCCGGTGAGCTGCGGGTTGGACACGTGACATCTGGTGTTCCCGGAGGCAGTTCAGAGGCACTTACGAGGCATTGAGGTTTGGGTTTTGGATCCTGCGGCACGGCCTTGGCAAACACGGTTGTACCGGTGCCGACCAGCATTAGGACAACCAGGGCACCCTGAAGGAAGCTCATACGTAGTCCTTATAACGGCAGCAAATACTCGCCTTTCCAGTTCGCCCAATCTCGATACGGCTCGGCGCTGATAAGCCCACTCCTAGATCGATACCGCAGCACCGAAAATTTGGGAGAGCCTTACAACTATTCCTCGCGCCGATGAGAATTCCGCGTCTGCGTCCCGCGACTTTCTCGGTAATTCGTCGCTTCATCTATGAGGCGCATTGTGCATGAGCGTTGGAACTGCTCGGCGATAATTTGGGCGCGGTCGGCGATGTTATGCTGAGTGGCTTTCAAGACCTCAGCATGTTGTGCCCGCGCAAAGACATCGCAGACCCTTTGGAGGAAGTTCGGCGCGTAACCAAATATCTTAACGCCCTGTTTGGTCCGGAATTCGATCTGGCTAGCTAACTCCAAGAGATCTTCATCGACAAACGGCTTTAGATTTTGCGCTGTCAAGAAAGCGGGGAGATTGGCGCCGTTCCTGTAGTGTTGACGTCCTGTGGGTGGCCGAATGTGGCCAAGGCCTGCCATAAGGCCGACTTGAGTAATCACACGCTGCCCGTTGTCGAGGACGGCGACCTCGATCTCGATGTCTCCAAACCGGAGGGCGCCTTGATGCGTCGCCTGCGGCAAGTTCCTCGCCCAACGCGCCTTGGCCGCCTTCCGAGCAATCTCCCGTCGCTGGTCACTTGAAAGGGCGGCTGCCCTCGCAGTGCCGCCGGCGGCACGGGCAGGAACTCCCCACTGGACTTTCCACCGCGTTCTCCGCCGCTCGTGGTCGAGATCTAAACCTACTTGTCTACGCGTATTCATACTTCATGAATATGGCCAGATCAGAAAATTGCAAGCGCCGCGTTCTAGCAAAAAATGGCTTGGTGAAGCGCAGCTGTTTTACGCGGCGAGCAACCCCGGATCGTTTAGTACGACCCTCACACGTTCCGGCGAGGAGCACTGCCAGGCTGCTGTACAGAAAGCCTTCAGCATCATGTCCTTGCACTTAATTTGTGGAACCGGACGGAATGTGGAAGCGAGAGCCTGCGCGACGCTGAGTGCTTGATAGATATTACGCTCCTGGTAGAGCTTCGCACCAAAGACGCTTCCCAGTAGCCCGCCCCAGAAGCTGTGCTTGTGCGAACGGACTAGGACCCCCTTCTTGCTCACGGAGATCCAGCAGGCGTCTCCGCTGTCCAATAGGATCGTCGCGTCGTGACCGAATTTTTCGTTGATGTAAAGCAGGCGCGGCATTGCTCGTCATTCTTCGCTTCTACGCATTTCGGAAATCTCGTTTAATCGAAGTGCTTCTTTCCTCTGATAGCTGATGGACCGGATCAAGGCCATTGATTGCTTTTCTTGAGCCGGTGAGCCTAGCGGATCGTAGCTCAGTTGCGCGAGCATTGTCCTATATCGGATCTCATTCCAAAGTCATAACGGGGATGACGTCGGATGGCTTGAACTCGGCTGGATTCGCCCGCACAATGGCGCAGAATTCAGCTCTGAATTTCCAATTCAAACAAGAACATAGGGAAGACGCCCGTGGGACATGGAATGAAGGCCGCGATCGCGCTGACAGTCGCGCTTTGCGGCACGCCGGCATTTGCCGGCTGGGAGCCGGCAAAGCCGGTCGAGATCGTGGTCGCCGCGGGCGCGGGCGGCGCCTCCGACCAGATGGCGCGGATGATGCAGGCCGCGATCCAGAAGAACAATCTGATGAAGCAACCGATCGTCGTCTCGCTCAAGGGCGGCGCCTCGGGTGCGGAAGCGCTGATGTACATGAAGTCCAGCGAGGGCGATCCGAACAAGGTGCTGATCGCCTACTCGCTGATCTACATGCTACCGCTGTCGGCGAAGATCCCGTTCAACTGGCGTGAGCTGACCCCGGTTTCGGTGGTCGCGCTCGACCAGTTCGTGCTCTGGGACAACAGCGCGGGCCCCAAGACGGTGAAGGAGTTCGTCGCGGCCGCGAAGGCCGCGAGCGCGCCTTTCAAGATGGGCGGCACCGGCTCCAAGCGCGAGGATCACGTGCTGACCGTCTTCCTGGAGCAAAAGACCGGTGCGAAATTCTCCTATCTGCCCTACAAGTCCGGCGGTGAGGCCGCGACCCAGCTGGTCGGCAACCATACCGAGGCCAACGTCAATAACCCCAGCGAAAATCTTGAAGTCTGGCGCGCGGGCCAGGTGCGGCCGCTCTGCGTGTTCGACAAGGAGCGCATCTCCTACACCAGCAAGGTGACGGAGACCCAGTCCTGGGCAGACATCCCGACCTGCAAGGAAGAGGGCGTCGATGTGCAATATCTGATGCTGCGCGCGATGTTCCTGCCCGGCAAGGTCACGCAGGAGCAACAGGCGTTCTATGTCGATCTGTTCCACAAGGTGACGCAGACGGCGGAATACAAGGACTACATGGAGAAGCAAGCGCTGAAGCCGATCTTCCTCACCGGCAAGGACATGGTGCAGTTCCTCGAGGAGGATGATGCGCAGAACAAGTCGCTGATGACGGAAGCCGGGTTCGTCGCGAAGTAGCCGTCTCCCTCTTCTCCCTCTCCTCGTTCTTGCTGGGAGAGGGCAGGGCGAGGGGTTCTCTCCACGAGTCTGGACTCGTGGAGAGAACCCCTCACCCGGCGCTTCGCGCCGACCTTTCCCCGTAAGCACGGGGAAAGGTGAGTAATTCCCAGACGTGCATCAGAGCTCATGTCCCAAACAGATCTTGAAATCGTCGTCGACGATCCGACCGCGCCTGAAGACAACTCGCCCTCCGTCGTCTCCTCCGGCACGGTCGAGATCGTCGTCTGTCTGCTGCTGCTCGCGCTGGCGGTCACGCTCGGCACCGACAATTGGCGCACCGGCGCGTCCTGGGATTCGACCGGGCCCGAACCCGGATATTTCCCGTTCTATCTCTCGGTGATCCTCGGCGGCGGCAGCCTCTACGGCCTGGTCGTGGCGCTGCTGGCACGTCGCACGGTGTCCGACACCTTCGTCACGCGCGCACAGGCCCGCCGCGTGCTGGCGGTGTTCGTGCCGACGCTGCTGTTCTGTCTCGTAACACAGTTCCTCGGCCTCTATGTCGCGAGCTTCCTGCTGATCTCCGGCTTCATGCGCTTCGTCGGCAAGATCGCGCTGTGGAAGTCGCTGCTCACCGCCTTCCTGTTCACGGCGATCATGTTCGTCACCTTCGACATCGCCTTTGACGTCATCATGCCGAAAGGGCCGCTCGAAGCGGCCTTCGGCCGCTAGGCGGTTTCGCGATGGAAGCTTTCGGTCTCCTGCTCCACGGCTTTGCCGTCTTGCTGACGTGGAAGACGCTCGTCCTGATGATGGTCGGGCTGGTGCTCGGCATCTTTGTCGGCGTGCTGCCCGGGCTCGGCGGCCCCAACGGCGTTGCCATCCTGCTGCCGCTCACCTTCACGATGGATCCGACCTCGGCGATCGTGATGCTGTCCTGCATCTATTGGGGCGCGCTGTTCGGCGGTGCGATCACCTCGATCCTGTTCAACATCCCGGGCGAAGCCTGGTCGGTCGCGACCACCTTCGACGGCTATCCGATGGCGCAGCAGGGCAGGGCGGCGGAGGCGCTGACCGCGGCGTTCACCTCCTCCTTCATCGGCTCGCTGGTCGCGGTGCTCCTGATCACCTTCCTTGCACCGATGATCTCGTCCTTTGCGCTGAAGTTCGGCCCGCCCGAGTTCTTCGCGGTCTATCTGCTCACCTTCTGCTCCTTCGTCGGATTGGGGCGCGAGGCCAAGCACAAGACGGTCATCTCGATGTCGCTGGGGCTGCTGCTCGCCGGCATCGGCATGGACACGGTGTCGGGCAATCTGCGCATGACCTTCGGCTCGCCGGAACTGCTCCGCGGCATCAACTTCCTGGTTGCCGTCATCGGCCTGTTCGGCATCAGCGAGATCCTGTTGACGATGGAGGAGCGGCTGGCGCTACGCGGACATGCGGCGAGCATTTCGTTGCGCGTCGTGCTCGGCGTCTGGAAGGACCTGCCGAAATATTGGGTGACGCTGCTGCGCTCCTCTTTCATCGGCTGCTGGCTCGGCATTACTCCGGGCGGCGCCATCGCGGCCTCCTTCATGGGCTACAACCTCGCCAAGCGCTTCGCCAAGGATCCCGAGAGCTTCGGCAAGGGCCGCATCGAAGGCGTGTTCGCGCCGGAGACGGCGGCGCATGCCTCCGGCACCGCGGCGCTGTTGCCGATGCTGGCGCTCGGCATTCCAGGCTCCGGCACCGCGGCGATCCTGCTCGGCGGGCTGATGGTGTGGGGGCTCAACGCAGGGCCGCTACTGTTCGTCGAGCACAAGGATTTCGTCTGGGGCCTGATCGCCTCGATGTATCTCGGCAACGTCGTCGGCCTCGTGCTGGTGCTGACGACGGTGCCGATCTTCGCCTCGATCCTGCGCGTGCCGTTCGCCGCGGTGGCGCCGATGATCGTGGTGTCCTGCGCGATCGGCGCCTATGCGATCCAGAACGCGATGTTCGACATCTGGCTGATGCTCGGCTTCGGCGTGGTCGGCTACGTCTTCAAGAAGATCGGCATTCCCTTGGCGCCGTTCACCCTCGCACTCGTGCTCGGCAACCGCGCCGAGGATGCCTTCCGCCTGTCGATGATCGGCTCCGGCGGGAACCTCGGGGTGTTCTGGTCGAACGGCCTGGTCGGCTTCATCACGACGCTGGCGATTCTGCTCCTGTTCTGGCCCCTGATTGACCGCTTGCTCGGCCGCGTCGGAGGGCGGCGGCGGGCCGGGACGGCGGCGCAATAAAGGCGAATTCGATCAGTATCTTAGCGTTGATATGGCGCAATAGTCCGGTTGCTGACACCTAGTGGTTGTTCCCAGATGTTGCTGTTGCGAGACAGCCAAGGGCCGGCCTCGCGATTATGCTTGGCCCATTGATTTCTTGTTTTTGACGGGGCATTGCAATGAAGCGGATCGTGATCGGAATTGTCGCGGCATCGCTGGTCGCGACCAGTGCATTGGCGGCTGATCTGGCACCGAAGCCTTACGTGAAGGCTCCGATCGATCCGGTCTGGAGCTGGACCGGCTTTTACGCTGGATTGAACGCCGGCTATAGTTGGGGCCGCGCGGAGACGACCGTGGCGCCGATCGCCCTGCCGTTCCCGGCCACACAGTTCGGCGCGTTCGGCCAGAATGTCGATGGTTGGCTGGCCGGCGGTCAGCTGGGCTACAATTGGCAGGTCGATCCGAAATGGGTCGTTGGCCTGGAGGGCGACATTCAGGCGACCGGCGAGCGGTCGTCGCGGACGGTGACCACGACGAGCGGGCGTTACGGGTCGAACATCATCGGCATCCCGGGCGGTACCGATTTCAATTCGATTGCAACATTGACCGCCAATCTTTCCTACGACCTGCAATGGTTCGCGACGTTCCGCGGGCGCGTCGGCATCCTGTCGGATCCGCAGACTCTCTGGTACGCGACCGGTGGTCTCGCCGTAGGCGAGTTCAAATATTCCTCCGCGACAGCCCTTGGAATCCAGGTCTTCGGGCCGGGTCTTGGCGGCACGACTCCGCTCGGCGCGTTCAACTTTCCGATCGGGGCGCGGGCAACTAGCACTGATACTCGAGTCGGCTGGACGGTGGGCGCGGGCGTCGAACGTAAGTTCACCCGGAATTGGTCTGCCAAACTCGAATACCTCTACATGGATTTCGGGAGTAAGACTTACTTCGCGGGAACCGCAAACCAGGCGGACGTGAGCTTCCACGACCACGTGCTGCGTGCCGGCTTCAACTATGCCTTCACTCCGACGCCCGTCGTTGCGAGATACTGAGTGGTCGCGAGCCGCCTTCAATGCCCGGCAGTCCTGCCGGGGCATTGTCGTTTCAGTTCTGGGTCACACCAACTTGGATTTCCCTAAATCTCTAGATCTCGTCGGCTCCGACGGGCTGACGCCGAACTCCATCAAGAATGCGCCTGCACGCGGAACTCGGTCGGTCGCGCCACCATCCTGCTTCCATTACTTGAGGTTCAGCAGGGGTGGCTATCAAGGAATTCCTCGTTAGGCCAGGTTCGATCGTCTTGGCTTCTGGTCAAGTAGTTTACCTAGCCAGTCTCAGACTGGCCGACCCTGCACATTGCTGATAGTTTAGCTCGGTCGCCTCAGCCCGGGGGTTGTGATGCAGGAAGCTTCAACTCTATCAAGCCGTTCGGAGTTGGCTTCGCGACTGAAGATCGTGGGAGCTGGCGCTGCGGTCCTAGCAACTCTTCTGACTTCTTCCTGTGTCAGCTCTGGCGAAACGTCTTCAAGGCAAAGATCGGTAACAGGTGCTCCTTGGGCGCGTGATTTGAACGAACCGCCGCCCAGCCGGCAGCCAGCAAGTCGGCCTAATCTCTAGTTTAGCGTCGCGATTCTTGCGCCGTCTCTCCTCATGTTCGTCGGTTCTTCAGGCCATCTGTAAGCGGCATCGCTGGGGCGTGGCTTGGACAATCTGCGCATGATCTATGGCTCGCCGGAGCTGCAGGAGCTTCTTCAAGAGCCGTATCAAAAGCGGGGTCGCGCGGAGACGGCAGCGGCACCCCTCCGGCACTTCGGCGCTGCTGCCGATGCCGGGCGTGCTGGGCAACCGCGCAGGGGACGCCTTCCGTGCTATGACGATCGGCTCCAGCCGCACCTTGAGGTGTTCTACTCGCAAGGTCTAATCGGCTAGATCACAATAGTGGCGATCGTGCTGTCCAGCGCGGGCAGCCTTCGATGCCCAAGGATCCCGCCGTGCATTGTCGGCGCCGATTAGATAGCCGTGAGCTTCAACGAGATAAGTACAACGGAAATAGCATTAATTTTGAGCCAAGTTGGTGCATCGGGAGCTATCTCGATCTAATTTCCGCTTCGTCGCACGAATATCGCTGTTTGACATGCGGTCTTGGTTGAATAGCATTGGGGGGCGCAACTCCCAGTTCCGCCCGAAAGTCCGCCGGCTCGGCCATTCCCCAAGAATCGCCCCCAAAGGGTCGGCGGACCGAGGTGGTAGTAATTGGCCCTTCTCCTCAGTTGCCTTTACGACACTGCCAACGCGCATTGATTTCCACAAATCGGACGTATCGAAATACGCGGTTGATAGTGCTGCCGGGTTCACTGGAAGCTTCTCGCGAGTACAGCAATCATTCCGGCGAATGCGAGCTGAGAACCCACCCCAAATACTCCCGTCAACGCACGCTTAGAGTGTATCCACCAATGAAAGCGTTGGAGGGCATGAAGTAAGCCATGCGGGTAAAGGGTGTGAAGGAATTGCAACCCGTCTGGCAACATGGCGGTGAAAGCGCCGGCCGCAATCGCCCAAAAAGATCCCGCCGTTGCAAACATCCAAAGCGCCAGGCCGAGTCCAGCGCACGCATCAAAGCCGATGATTGCAAAGTCCGTTAGCGTCGCGGTGCTGAACGACAGACGGCGATTGCTAGCACCTTTGCCCAGGCTTATTGAGCGAAGTGGATAGTCCCAATGCGGAATTGCATCGATGGCAAAATGGCTCGCGAACCCGGCGATTGCCGCAGCTGCCGGGTGAGATGGAAGTAGGCTGGCCACCGCGCCGCCGACGACCGCATGTGTGCTCAAAATCATCTGATCATCTTGGAAGAAGCGAATCGGGATCGTTGTTCCCTTATTCGAAAGGAGATACTGTCGAGGCAAATAGCAGCGAATAGGCAGGCGACAACCATCGAGCCGGTAAAGAGGGCCAAAAACCAATTCTGGATCATCTTCAGCCGGGTCCTCGCTTGATGCTTAAAGAGCAGCGAGAAATCGAGCCGTCAAGTCGAACGGCGCTGAAATGCTCTCCGTTGCATCCGCGGTCCTTCCACCGTGAACTCGCGCAGATCAAGAGCCCAGCTGGCAGTCTTTGGTCCTGTGCCAGCAGCATCTTAGAAATGAAGCGCCGCCGGCGCGATTGCCGCGGTATGACCTGGAGCCTGCGCGAACTTGTCCAGCCAAACTCCGAGTTTCGGAACCGCGCCACCGTCCTGCTCTGCGCGTGACACGTCACGGGTGGCCGACTTGGTGTACGGCGGCCCTCATGCTTCGGCACGAACTGCGCATCCTCGACATCTAGGCAATGGGCTAGATGCGGCCGCGGGCTCCAGCTGGACCGGTTCTCGTAGCTCAATCGTCGGTCTGCTCCGCGACCTTCTCGCAAGCGTCTGGCTCCCGAGCATCTAAAGGAGCGGGAAGTGGCAGCAGGCTATCGCATGGGTGCTTACCGGTGTACAATCTACGCCGAGTGCTTCGGTTGTCCGAGCCAATTCTGCCAGTAGCCCCCCCCCGCAAATCGAGCATACGATGAGAGTAGATCGTTTTCGCTTTTGGGCCTTCGGAGGTTTGTTCAGCCTCATAGACCATCTGAAAGCTAGGCGTCTGCCGCTTGTGTGTCCCAGCTGTCTCAAGCCGGCCTCAGAAGCGACGCTCGCGCAAGGGCAACGCCTACTAGGCGAAAAGAAGCTGCGTTGCGACGCGTGCGGTATAGCCCACGACATCGCCGGGTGGCGACTCGCGGCGGACTATCAGAAGAGCGGGGCTACCCTCCCGTTTCTGGCCAGAAAGGAAGACCGTCACTCCAGGTTTTCGCCGCCATCAATTAGTTAGCTCCAAGCCCAGCAACCAGAGAAATGCCCTCAACTGGTCAAGGCTGTGTCCGAAAAGCTTACACCATTTGTCTTGGCTTGGAGAGATGGGTTCCGTTCGCTAACTACGAGCGGGCCCTCGCGTTTACAAATGCATTTGAAAGTGTAGCTTGAAACGAATTTAGATGACTCGGGCCTCTCTTAGGCTTGCAATCTCGTCAGCATCGAACCCGAACTCCTTCAGGACCTCTTCGGTCTGCTCGCCGAATTCCGGCGGCCGCGCCACCATCCTGCTCGGCGTGCGCGACAGCGTCACGGGTTGGCCGACCAGGCGAATATGGCGGTCTTCTTCGTTCGGCACGTCCTGGGCGATGCCGAGATGTTTGACCTGGGCGTCCTCGAACATCTGGTCGATGGCGTAGATCGGCCCGCACGGCACGCCGGCATCGTTGAGCTCGCGGACCCAGGTCTCGGTCGACTTCGTCACCGTACGCTTCTCGATCTCGGCGTTGAGCGCGTCGCGGTTCTTGGAGCGGGCAGGAGCGGTTGCATAGTCGGGATGGCTGTAGAGCTCCGGTGCGCCGATTGCCTGCGCGCAGCGCTCCCAGATCCGTCCACCCGTCGTGGCGATGTTGATGTAGCCGTCCGAGGTCTTGAACACACCGGTCGGGATGCTGGTGGGGTGGTTGTTGCCGGCCTGCTTGGCCACTTCCTTCTCCATCAGCCAGCGCGCGGCCTGGAAGTCGAGCATGAAGATCTGGGCCTGGAGCAGCGAGGTCTGCACCCATTGTCCCTTGCCCGAGACCTCGCGCTCGAGCAGCGCGGTGAGGATGCCCATGGCGCAGAACAGGCCCGCCGTCAGGTCCGCGACGGGAATGCCGACCCGCATCGGGCCTTCGCCCGGCGCCCCCGTGATCGACATCAGCCCGCCCATGCCTTGCGCGATCTGATCGAAGCCGGGCCGCTTGTGGTAGGGGCCGTCCTGGCCGAAGCCGGAGATGCTGCCATAGACGATGCGCGGATTGACCTGGCGCAGGCTCTCATAGTCGATGCCGAGCTTCTTCTTCACGTCGGGCCTGAAATTCTCGACCACGACGTCGGCCTTGGCGGCGAGGCGCTTGAACAAGGCGAGCCCGCGCGCGTCCTTCAGGTTCAGCGTCATGGCCCGCTTGTTGCGGTGCAAATTCTGGAAATCGGAGCCGCGTCGCGGCCCGCCCGGCTGCTCGCCGCCGGCATCCTCGGTCAGCGCGTCGATCTTGATGACATTGGCCCCCCAGTCCGCCAGCTGCCGCACGCAGGTGGGCCCGGAGCGGACGCGGGTCAGATCGAGCACAGTGAAGCGCGACAGGGCTTCCGAGGCATGCGGAAAAGGCATCTTGAATGGCTCCGGGACGAGATTACCGGCCTACCATAGAGCCGAAAGATCACGCGACAAGCCGGCCCGGCGCCGATGCCGCCTGCCGAAATGCCATGCCTGATGCAGTGCCTGAGGGGTCAGCGCGACAGGCGTTTCAACTCCGCGCGGGCCTGTTCTGCCAGGGGATCATCGCCATGGCGCGCGATGAAGACCTCAAAGGCCTCCCGCGTTCCCTTGCGACGGGCGGCCTCGTATTCCTCTGCCACGGCGACGGCGGGATCGCGGGCCATCGGCATGGCGGGCGCGCGCCCCGCCTTACCGCTGTCGTCCGCCTTGGCCTTCTCCACCATGGCAGGCAGTCCTCCGGAAGGTTGATCGGCCAGTCCGGCGAGCGCGATCAGGGCGCCAAACAGGCCGGCCGGGAGTGAACGTCGTAGCATGAAACCCCTGCAAATTACGGGTGCTCCGGGCGCAGGCCGCTGTTTGCGCGCCCGTATGATTACGGGATTTGTTGGCTAACACGGTCTTATGGAAGGGGCGAGAACGCCGCCGCCCAATTTAAACCAAACGTTTAACTCTCAAGCTAGAATCATGCGCTTTCGTCCCGAATCGCACACGATGCGTTGCTCTGGAGAGTCCATTGGCTACCGCCGTTAATGTCAGTGCCACCAACAACGCCGAGATCGACGGCCTGCTGTCCGGTGCCAAATGGTCTGGCACGATCACTTACAGTTTTCCCGACGCAACGAGCGACTACGCCAATCCCTATAGCGGCGGCTCCGGCGAGCCGACGACGTCCGGCTTCGCGCCGGTGCCCACGCAGATCCAGGCCGCGATCAATTACGCGATCGGGCTGATCCTCAGTTATACCAACGCCGATATCCAGTATGCGGGCACGAACGGCGCCGACATCATGGTCGCGCAGTCGCCGGCGGCCAGTCCGACCGCTTACGCATACTATCCCGGCAATTACGCGCCCGGCGGCGACATCTGGTTCGGCACCCAGTACAATTTCTCGCTGGCCAAGCTCGGCAATTATTACTTCACCACCGCGCTGCACGAACTCGGCCATGCCGTCGGCCTCAAGCACAGCCAGGAGACCGGCGGCCCCGCCAACGTCGCGGTGCCCAGCGCCCATGACGACAGCGAATACACCGTCATGAGCTATCGCAGCTATGTCGGTGGTTCGACCACGTCGGGCTACACCAACGAAGCGTACGGATATTCGCAGACCTACATGGCCAACGATATCCTCGCGCTGCAGACCATGTACGGTGCGGACTACGGGACCCAGAGCGGCAACACCGTCTACACCTGGAATCCGACCACGGGGCAGGAATTCATCAACGGTACCGGGCAGCTCGCACCGGGCGGCGGCGTCGGCGGTTCGGCCAACCGCATCTACGAGACGGTTTGGGACGGCGGCGGCGTCGACACCTACGACCTCTCGAACTACACGACGAATTTGAGCATCAACCTCAATCCCGGGGCCTCGTCGGTGTTCTCCTCGACGCAGCTGGCCTATCTCGGCGACGGCCATTACGCCTCGGGCAACGTCTACAACGCCTATCTCTACAACGGCGACGCACGCTCCTACATCGACAACGCGATCGGCGGATCCGGCAACGACACCATCATCGGCAATGCCATCGCCAACACGCTGAACGGCGGCGGCGGCAACGATAAGGCCACGGGCGGTGGCGGCAACGACACAATTATCGGCGGTTCGGGCACCGATACCGCAGTGTATTCGGGGGACGAATCCAGCTACGCCATTTCTTATAACTCTACGACGCAGGCATTCACGGTCGTTGACCTGCGTTCCGGCTCACCGGACGGGACTGACACTGTTACTGGTGTGGAAAACTTCCAATTCGGAAATGGTACACTGGCTACCTCGACGTTGATGAACAATCTGCAGCCTACAGGCGCTGGCTGGGTAGCCACTATCAACCAAGATTTCAATGGCGATAGCCACGACGACATTCTTTGGCTACAGCCGTCAACAGGAGCCGGGAAAATCGCCTATCTCGCCAACGGTGCTGTGACCAGCTGGGGCCAGTTTGCCACACCGGGGCAGGGTTGGGTCGCTATCGGTCAAGGTGACTACAACCACGACGGGAACGTCGATATTCTCTGGCAGAACCAAACGACCGGCCAGGCCCGCGAGAGCCTTCTTATGGGCGGGCAAATCACGGCGACATTCGACTTTGGCGTCATGGGCTCGGACTGGCAGCTGATATCCTCTGGCGATTTTAATGGTGATCGAACGGATGATATGCTCTGGCGAAACAAGGCCACGGGCGAGGGAATAGAGTGGTTTCTCCAAAACGGATACGCAACGTCTTGGATGAAGTTCGGCGTTATGACTCCCGATTGGAAAGTGGCTTCGACCGTCGACCTTAATCAGGATGGAACGACGGATATTCTCTGGCAGAACACCAATACAGGCGATGGTCTCGAATGGTTCTGCAAGAACGGCTTCGCAGTGGGCTGGCAAAGATTTGGAACAATGGGTGGGGGCTGGGATGTTGTTGCATCGGCCGATTTCGATGCCGATGGCCGGGTGGACCTGCTATGGCAGAATGAGACGAGCGGCCGCTTAGTCGAGTGGTTTGTGAATGATCAGGGGCTTGCGTTTGACTGGAAGGACATCGGAACCCCCGGTCAAAATTGGAAGGTCGCTGGGCTGCTGGACCTACATGGCACTGACGGCCCGACGATCTTGATGCAGAATCTGGTGACAGGCGTTGCAACCGAAATCTCGAGTAAACTTGCAGGGGCCGCAACTTCATTGACTGCCTCGTCCGCGTCATCTGTTGCCTCTCAGCCAACCGCCCTGAGCAATCAATCGCTCGCGATCGACCCTGCTGGCGGCTCACTGACATCGCAAGGCCACGAGAATCCTGTGGCGCACTTGCACGACTTTATGCTGCTCTGAGCGGCACGACTGCAGACCGCCTGCCTGCACCGTGACGTTATTTTCTGACATGCGCGATGCATCGGTCTTGACTGGACAAAGCTGACGATCGAGCTAGGGGTCCATCGGATGCATCTCCAGTAAAGTCGATTTCCCATCCCGGCGCCGCAAGAAGTCGGGGAAAGCGGCGGTTGCCCCGAGCTTGATGCACGTTTATAAGCGTCCTGAATGTTCATGCGCCAATTGGGCCGATTGCGAGTGCTGCAATGCCAGATTCGTCATTTGATCTAAGGGGACGCCGCGTCTGGGTGGCTGGACATCGCGGGATGTTGGGTTCGGCATTGGTGCGCAGACTCGCGAGCGAAGATTGCGAAATCCTAACGGTCGGGCGCGAAGAGCTGGATCTTGGTGACCAGGCTGCCGTCAAGGCGTGGTATGCCAAGACGCAGCCGGAGGTTGTTGTGTTGGCTGCGGCCCGAGTGGGCGGAGTGCTTGCGAACAGCAGGTATCCCGCGAGCTTTCTGTCTGACAACCTCGCGATCCAAGACAATGTGATCCAGGCGGCCGCGGCTCGTGGCGTCAAGAAGCTGTTGTTCGTAAGTTCTTCGTGCGTGTATCCGCGTTTGGCTGAGCAGCCTATTCGCGAACAAGCCTTGATGACTGGCCCTCTAGAGCCCACCAACGTGTGGTATGGCGTCGCAAAGATCGCTGGCATGATGCAATGCGCCGCATATCGACAGCAGGGTGGCCTGGATTTCATCGCGGCGGTTCCCGGGAATCTCTACGGACCGGGTGACTACTTTGACAATGAGAATTCTCATGTCATTCCGGCATTCATTCGCCGTTTTCACGATGCTGTCAGCAGTGGACTGGATGAGGTCGTGGTCTGGGGTGGGGGAACTGCGCGTCGTGAATTCGTTTATGTCGACGAGTGCGCCGACGCGCTGGTTTTTCTTCTCAAGAATTATTCGTCGGGAGATATTATCAACATCGGTAGCGGTCTCGACGTTTCGATCAGAGAACTTGCGACCTTAGTTGCTGCCGTCGCCGGATTTACTGGGCGCATTAGTTTCGATACATCAAAGCCTGAAGGGGCGCCTCGCCGCCTGCTGAGTACAGACAGGCTTACGAGCCTGGGCTGGCAATCGAAGATGTCCTTACGCGAAGGATTGGAGGCCACCTATCAGTGGTTTCTGACCAGCCGTGCGGCCGGCTATGTTCCGCGCGGGTTTAGCCCTGACGGTGGCGGCCGTGACGTTGCTGCTCAAAAGGGGGACGGTAGTTAGGCCAGTTATGCGGCTGAGGACAACCTATTGATGCGCGCAATGAATTCCGCCGTCGCGTTCTCAGGGCTAAAGAATTGCTTGTATACTCGGCAACCGGATTCCGCGACCCGACGCGCCCAAAGGGGATCGTCAACAGCTCGCTTCATGCGCGCGACGAACTCCCCACCTGAAGCGGCCAGCCCGCAAGTTTGACCGTCAACAAGCGCTACATTTCCAAGCGCAACATTTTCATGAGCGATGACGAGGGTCGACTGGCTTAGTGCATAAAGGATGCGAGTCCGGTTGCCGACTGGAACGTCGATGGGGACCAGTGCCGCGTGACATTCGGCCAAAGTAGATGGAAGGTTCTCGACAAAACCTACGCGAACAAACTCTGGCTTGTCTTTGATCGCTTCAGCAAACCACTCAGGCAAGTTTCCCCGTCCGGCGAGTAGAATTTTGAAGCCGCGAGGCCCCCAGATCTTGAGCAATGGGCCATATACCTTCGAGACCATAAAGTGCAGTGCTGAGCGCGAACCAAGACCCACTAGATTACCGAAGAACATAAAAGTAGGAATCGACGGCTTTGCACGACACGAAGCCGGAGCGTCGATCACCGGCCAAGGGTAGGGGCAATATTGATGATTCCTGAGCCCTAGCCGGCTCAGCTGGTCCTCAGACGACGCCGCCGAGACGATGACCTCATCATAAAATGACAAGACATGTGCATAGACGTCTTTCCAGTTTCGAGCTGCCAACCAGTATTTCGCGAAGTTGAAAATTCGCCACGGGCGCTCCTGAAGGCTGTAAAAACCATGGTAGTAGGTCGTCTGGAAATTCAGGTCACCCAGCCAGGCGAGCTTTCGTGTAGCGGGTATCTCCAACCCAATCCATGCGGGCAGGACGTCAAACGCGATAAACAGGTCTGCGGCAAATTCACGACCCCGCTCGATTAGTTTTGCGGCGCGCGAGAAATCGATCCGGTGCTTACTCGCCCCCTGGATAACAAGTTGGCCGGTGCTTTCTGCCATCACTTCGAAATGCTCGTCTGCCACGGCTCCGCGATATGCCTCAAAAGCCTTCTGATCCTTCTCGCCTTCGTCGAGCAGAATGAGATGAAGGATGTCGAATGATTGAGCGCGGATGCCCTGCAAAAAGCTATGAATGATAACGAGGCTAGCCCCCTCCCTTTCATCCGGAACACCTTTGGTGCAAAGAACGATTCGCCTACGTCGCGGCAACTTACAACTCCTCAGCAAAGGCTGGCTTTGTGCGGTTATCCCTTGTCCAAGGGCTATTTTTAGCTTGATAATGCCGGAATAGTTTGCGAGGAGGCCAATATCAACTGCGCCTCCATGTACCTCACGAAGAAGTGGCAAAATAGGCGGTCCGGGACGAATGAATCAAGCAATTATTATTACTTCGATCAATCCTCCTAACGACGTCATGAGGAGCATAGCGGCGGATGCTCTACGTTCTGGCTTTGACTTCTTCGTTGTTGGGGATACAAAAACTCCGGTAAACTTTTCGATTGATGGATGCCGCTTTCTCGGGATCGCTGATCAAGCAAACTCTGGCTTTGCATACGCAAATCTCGCGCCTGTCAGAAACTACGCACGCAAGAATATCGGCTATCTGGCGGCCATCGCGAACGGTGCGCAGGTCGTCATTGAAACAGATGATGACAATTTTGCGCGACCGCAATTCTTCGAAAGCCGAAGCCGCACGCTGACCGCACCGGTAGTGTCGGGGCATGGTTGGGTCAACGCCTATCGGTATTTCTCCGATGGGAATATTTGGCCACGCGGTTTGCCTCTGGATCACGTTCTGAAGCCTGTTCCCGATTTTGCGAAATTGGAGCATGCCCAGGTGGACTGTCCCATTCAGCAGGGGCTTGCCGACGGAGATCCCGATGTCGATGCACTTTATCGATTAGTGCTTCCCTTGCCTCATAACTTCAGGACCGATCGGGTCGTGGCATTTGGACCCGGCTCCTGGGTTCCGTTCAACAGCCAGAACACGAGTTGGTGGCCAAGTGCCTTTCCGCTGATGTATCTTCCGTCCTATTGCAATTTCCGAGTGACAGACATCTGGCGCAGCCTAATTGCTCAGCGTATCGCGTGGGCAAACGGTTGGCACGTACTGTTCCATGGGCCAACTGTCTGGCAGGACCGCAATGAACATGATCTGATGAAGGACTTCGAGGACGAGATTCCGGGCTATCTGAATAACCATCGCATTCGACTGATGCTCGAGGATCTGCCGATTAGCGGCGGGCCCGATCACATTAGGCAGGACGTGCGTCGCTGTTATCAGGCCCTGGTCGAATGCGAGCTGGTCGGCGCTGCCGAGCTTCCTTTGCTTGATGCGTGGACCTCGGATTTGGATCGGATTGTTAGCTGATATGCAAGGGTACGAGGGGCTATGAACTGGCAGGATCGTTTACGTGCTTCTTTGCTGCCAGCGTATGAGGGGCTGCCGAGCGGCTCCAAGCGGTTCGCGCGGCAAATTTTCGCGATCCTCCAAGGGCCATTGTTCTCAGCTCGGGCGCGCTGGGTCCGCTTTACCTATTTGCGTCACGTCGCCAGGGAACGGAAATATCTGTTTCTTTGCGTAGCTCGCTTCGCGAACGTGAATCGGCCGATCAAAGGCTACTACATGGAGTTTGGCAGCTTCGGCGCCAACACCATGAGGCTTGCATATGACAGTTTCCATCATCTGTTTGACTGGCGGTATGTGGCTTTCGATTCCTTCGAGGGATTGCCCGCTATATCGGAAATCGATCGCCAGGACGCGTGGGAGCAGGGCAAGTTGAAAACCGCTGAGGCGGACTTCAAGCGAATATGCCGTCGTCATGGTATGCCGGCAGATCGACTGCGCACGGTAAAAGGGTTCTATGATGTGAGTTTGACATCAGATCTTGCTCGGGAGTTCCTTCCGGCCAAGGCCGCAGTCATCTATATCGATTGCGATCTCTACGCATCCACCGTTCCCATCCTCTCCTTCATCATCGATTTCCTGCAGGTCGGTACGATAATCGTGTTCGACGATTGGAACTGTTTCTGGGCGGATCCTGATCGTGGTGAGCGACGAGCTTGGCGTGAATTCTGTGAAGCGTATCCGCACCTTCGTTTCGAACCCTTCGTGCAGACGGGAATGCAAATGTCCTTTGTCTGTGTCGGTCTCACCGCCAAGGCCAGCGGGAGTTCGCCGGCGTGAGCTGGCTAACAGCACTTCGCGGCCGTTTTGCGGGGCGCGTTCTGCTCTTTGTAAGCGCGACAGTCTTCCAAGCCCTCATGTCTGTTGCCATTTTGCCTTTAACAACGCTTGTATTGACCGCTGCCGACTTCGGCTATTTCGCGTTGATGATGTCCTGGGCCGCGCTGGCTAGCGCGTTTGGCGATGCAGGTGGCTCCCTTGCACTTCCGGCATTCTATTCTGTTGCTTCGACGACCGAGCGCCGGCGGATGCTATCGAGTTTCTTTTTGGTCTCGCTCCTGATCAGCTCGGGGCTTGCCATCCTGCTCGTAGCCGCTTGGCCGTCCTTCCAAGAGATGATGTCGGTCGCCGAAGAGACTTCGCGCGCGACCCTTGTGCTGACAGCTTTGCTCGTTCCGCTGAAATCTGTGACGTCTCTCTCGACCAATGTTTTTGCCATTGCTGGCCGGGGGAATGCGGTTGCAGCTCAGATCGCTCTGCAGGCAGTTGGATCATTTGCCGGCACTTTGATCTCGCTCTTTGGTTTGCACCTAGGTGTATCGTCATTATTCGTGGGGGCAGTTGTCGGGCAAGCGTGCTCTGTTTTGGTAGCTGTGGCTGCGCTGGGTGCTGAACCATGGCAAGCACCTAGCCGTAGATGGTTATCGGTCCTTCGAGCCCACGCTTTCACATCGCTTGTCGCGGGCTTCACGGGGGGATTCCGCAGCATCGGGGAGAATTCGGTGGTGGCCGCAAATCTCAGCATTTCTGCGGTCGGATATCTTGGCCATGCCCGGCTCTACTATGGGACGTTGCTCGCTGGCACCAATGCGGTTGCGGTTAATGTTTGGTCCACCTCGCTGGCTGAGGCGCGGGACGGGCGGGGGGTCTTTACACTAACTAAGCGTGTGTGGATGCCAATTCATATCCTGATTGCCCTATTCGGCGTGGCGTTCTCCTGTTTCGGTAAGGAGTTCGTCTCTATCCTGACGCATGACCGGTTGACCCCTGCCGCGCAGCTCGTGCCCTGGTTTGCGTTGCTTCTGCTGCTTCACATTTCAGGTAGAGCGCAAAATGCGACCCTCTACGCAAACCACGGGGCGAGAAACCTCACCAACGCGAGTTCGCTGATTTCGATTTGTTGCCTCGCCACGCTGCCGTTTGTCGTCGGTAAGGTGGCTGGGGTCGGCTGCAGCCTTGGATTGGCTGGAGTCATTCTCATCCTTCTCGCTGAAGCGGCTTTGTTCCGAGGCTACATTTACTGGAGGTCGAGTGCTTTTCAGCGATTTCATGGCTTCGACGATAGTCGGGTAGTCTGCGGGAGTGCTGCAATCATCCTAAGCTGGGTCTTCAACGAGTACATGGCGCCCTCGCTTGCGACGAGAATCGCTCTATGCGTAGCGATTTGCGCGGTCACAGGCATCGTCGAACGAGAGCGCATTGTCGACCTGTTGCGCGTTTTGCAAAGTCGATCTCAAGCAACGACACAGAATATTTGAAGAGGGCAACTCGTGGCGAAATACGATATGGGAGCTCTCCGAGCCGCAGCAGAGACTGCAGCGGCGCTTGTGCTCGAAGGTTATGTCGATCGATGGGTCGAGGGGGCGATCTTTCCCTGCGAGATAGCATTTTTCCTGGCTCGTTGCATGACTGAGGACGTTTCGGTGGTCGTGGAGTCCGGCCGTCAGGATGGCTACTCGACGGAAATTCTGGGTGACTGGGCCAGACGCAATGGTCGCAGGCTCGTCTCGATTGATCTGGAGCAAGATCCAGCACGAGCAGCGGCTTGTCGCCGGCGTCTTGCGCATTTGCCAATTGAGCTTGTTAAGGGGAGTGCCTACGAAGAGTTCGGCCGTTGGGCGAATAGGCTGCGAGGCGCGCGGGTCGGTTTTCTAGTGGATGGTCCGAAGGGGTGGCCGGCTATTTCCATGATGGCCGCCGGTCTGGCCGAAAATGTTCGCCTGATGGCCATTCACAATCTGACGGTTGGGGGCGGAGAGCGAGCGTTCTTTGAGCAGTTCGGCCCGGAGGTTTTCTACGAAGCAGCGCTTGCTGAGCCTGGGCCTCGCTGGCGCGAGCTGCGTGAGCGTGAGATCGCAGTGGCGATCCGCGAAGGCGCTGCCCGGTCGTTGGAGATGTCCTCGCTCGGAGTTCTAGTGCTCGATTCAAAGCGTCGGGAGCACATTCGTGGTGTTTTCCGGAAAGAGTTTGGTCTCCATCAGCCGAGAGTTGTCAGGGCTCTTTGGTCACTAGGAGCCTACCGCGCAACCACGAAGCTTTATGGCTTGTCTTACAAGCTTTTGGGACGCTAAGCATGCCAGCTGCTACATATGGCTTGGAACCAGGGGAACCGTCTCCAGATCCCCTGGAAAAGCCGCTAAATGCGGTCTAACGCCTAGCTTCGCTTGATTGTGATGCAATAGTCCAGTATGTCGAGACGCCTCTCCGTTCATCTTTTGTTTCGAAAGCTTGCGCCATGACTGCCGGCCGTCAATTTCCTTATGTAATCGCGGAGATCGGATCCGTTCACGACGGGTCGTTCGGAAATGCGTGTCGGTTGCTAGAAGTGGCGGCCGATTGCGGCGCGGACGCGGTTAAGTTTCAGACCCACATCGCCGAGGCCGAGACGTTGTTGGATGCGCCTTCACCGTCGTATTTTTCAGCCGAGCCGCGTGCGGAGTATTTCAGGCGAACCGGCTTCTCGGTTGATCAATGGGGACGCCTAGCGGAACTAGCCAAGAAATGTAAGGTCGATTTCCTTTCATCTCCGTTTTCGCTTGAAGCGGTCGATATGCTGGAGCGTGTCGGCGTCAGTGCTTACAAAATTCCGTCTGGTGAAGTGAGCAATTTGCCGTTGTTGGAGTATATCGCTCGGACGAAGAAGCCAGTGTTGCTCTCATCCGGCATGAGCAACTGGTGCGAATTGGATGCCGCCGTTGCGGCACTTCGTTCGTCCTGCGCTGTGACCTTGCTCCAGTGCACTTCGGTCTACCCATGTCCCCCAGAGCAAGTCGGCCTTAACGTCATGCTGAAGATGCGTGAACGCTACGATGTTCCTGTCGGGTTCTCGGACCATACGCTGGGCTTTGCTGCTGCTATCGCGGCCGTTGCGCTGGGAGCCTCCGTGGTTGAAAAGCACTTCACCTTCTCGAAACTGATGTATGGGAGCGATGCTAAGCACAGCATGGACCCGGACCAGTTCCAGCTGCTATGCGATGAACTTAGATTTGCGGGACGCATGATGGCAGCTCCGGTGGAGAAGGATGACCTCTCTTCTGTGCTTGAGATGAAGCGGATCTTCGAGAAGAGTATTGTCGCTGCCACGGACCTCGCTGAGGGGACCGAAGTTGAGCAGAAGCACTTCGCATTCAAGAAGCCAGGTGACGGTATTTCTGCCGCGCGGTACCGGGAGTTCATCGGAAGACGCTTGGTGCGATCCCTTCTACGGGATCACAAGTTCGGCGAGGAGGACTTTGCGTGAGCAGGAAGAAGATCTGCGTAGTTGTCGGCTCGCGCGCGAATTACAGTTCCATCAAATCGGCTATGCGCGCCATACAGGAGCATCCGGCCCTCGAGCTTCAATTGATCGTAGCTGCGTCGGCTGTGCTCGACCGCTACGGCTCTGTTGTCAAGTTGATCGAAAAAGACGGTTTTACACCGCATGCTCGCGTCACGATGCTGATTGAGGGAGAGACACCGTCGACTATGGCTAAGTCCACAGGCCTCGGCCTGCTGGAGCTGCCGACTCTCTTTGAACAGCTCGCCCCGGACGTGGTGTTGACAGTGGGAGATCGCTTCGAAACGATGGCGACCACGCTGGCGGCCGCCTACATGAATATACCTGTGGCGCACACCATGGGCGGCGAGGTGAGCGGCACTATCGACGAAAGCATTCGCCATGCGGTTACGAAGTTTGCTCACATCCACTTCCCCGCAAGCGAGGGCGCGCGACAGCGCATTATCAGACTTGGTGAGCGGCCGGAACATGTGCACATGGTCGGCTGTCCGCGCATCGATCTAGTTGCCGACATTCTTAGAAATCCGATCTCAAATATCTTCGATCGTCTTTTTGACGATGGAGTCGGCCAGCGCTTCTCGATCAACGAGCCGTTTGCGCTCGTCTCCCAGCATCCAGTTACGACCGAGTATGGTGATGGGGAGGCGCAAATCATGATGACTTTGGAAGCCGTGCGTGAACAAGGCTTGGCCGCGGTCGTATTGTGGCCAAATGCTGATGCAGGTTCTGACGATATCTCGCGCGGCATCCGGAAGTGGCGCGAGCGGAAGCTCGACGATCGCATGCACTTTTTTAAGAACCTGCCCATCGATGTTTACGTCCATCTCATGCACACGACGGCATGTCTCGTCGGAAATTCGAGCAGCGGTATTAGAGAGGGGGCGTACATCGGCACGCCAGTCGTGAATATTGGTTCACGGCAGAACATGCGCGATCGGGGCGAGAACGTAATCGAAGTAAGCTATGACAAGAGGCAAATCTCAAAGGCGATCGCAAGGCAAGTTGAGCACGGCCGCTACGAGATGAATCCGATCTACGGCGACGGAACGGCTGGCCCTAAGATTGCCAACGTTCTTGCCGCCGAGAAAGTAGTAGTCCAAAAATGCATAACATATTGAGCCTGACGCGCGTCGGTCAGGGCGAGGCCGAATGACCCTTGTGGCCCTCATACCCGCCCGAGGTGGTTCGAAAGGCATTCCCCGTAAGAATCTTGCGCTATGCGGCGGACGCTCCTTGTTGGATTGGACGGCCGAGGCTGCGCTGCAATCTGGTCTCGTCGATCGCGCGGTACTATCCACGGATGACCCAGACATTGCCGAGGCCGGCCGAGCATTGGGTCTGGAAGTGCCATTTCTAAGGCCTTCGGACCTGGCTGGAGACGCTGCATTGATGTTGGGCGTCATGCAGCATTGTCTGGCCGAATTGCGTCGGCTGGGAGAGACGGTCGAGGCAATCGTGCTGTTGCAGCCGACATCACCGTTTCGCCGTGCGCGCCACGTGCGCGAGAGTATCGCAAAGTTCCGCGAGACCCAGGCTCAGTCGCTAGTGAGTGTGGTGCGTGTACCGCATCGTTTCGTTCCCGAAGGACAGATGCGGGAGAAAGATGGCTTTCTATCACCCTATTTCGGGGGAGACATCGGAAGGACCACGCGGCAAGAGAAAGAACTTCTCTTCGCCCGGAACGGTCCGGCTGTGCTGATCGTACGCAGTTCAGTTCTCGATGCCGGCCTGCTTTACGGGGATTGCATTGTTGGGTACGAAATGGACGAGTTGTCGTCCCTCGATGTAGATACACCGGAAGAGCTCAGGCTCGCTGATCATCTGCTGCGGACGGGCTACGTCTGATGAACGCAATCGTGCGATATCTACGCCGTAGTCCCCTTGCCGGCGGGCTTGCCGATTTCAGAGAGCGGATGGCGAATGCCGGCGACTATCGGCGACTCCGAGATGAGGTTGAGCGTACGTTTGCTGATATGGCCTTCGTGCGCGAACTGCCGGCGCCTCGGCCCGGCGCCCCGACGGTGTTGATCCTGAGCATGACCAATAACACCTACACGGTAAAATTGGAATGCATGCAGGCCCTGGCTCTTCGGAGAAGGGGCTGGCGCATCAAGGTTCTGACATCCAGCATCTACACTCACGCCAGACGCCTCTATGAGGCGTTCGGTGTCGTTGATCTGCTTGCGTTCGAGAAGTTGGTCCACGTCAAGGACGCGAGGGCGGCGGCGGTGGCGGAGGCCCAGCGCCGCCGCGGCATGCCTATGGATTTCCAATCGGTCATGGAGTGGCGATACAGAGACGCATGGATTGGGCCACAGTTGCTCTCGTCCGTATCGCGAGGGGGGTTCGATGGTGCGCCGGACCCGCGAAAGCCTGAAATTCGCGAAGCAATAATCGAGAAGCTTAAGCAATCCGTTGGATTCGTGCATGCCGCTGAAAGATGTCTGGCCGAGCTCGAGCCTTCGCTGATCCTCGTCAATGAACCAAACTATCATACGCTGGGGCCGTTCGTCGACGTCGCGATTAAGAAGGGTATTCCGACCGTTCACTTCACCCAGCCTTCACGCGAAGATGCGCTGGTGCATAAGAAGCTCACTAAGGAAACGCGTCGTATCCATCCTAACTCGATTACACCCGAGACCCTTGAGAGGCTTCTGAGGGAGCCTTGGGGTGCCCAGCAGGAATCAGAACTCGATGACGAGTTCAGCAAGCGTTACGGAGGCGTCTGGAAAGTGCAGGCGCGCAATCAGCCGGGGACGGTTGATGTCGCGGATGCCGAAATCCGGCAGGAACTGGGGCTTGATCAGAAGCCCGTAGCGGTGCTGTTCTCGCACGTGCTTTGGGACGCGAATCTGTTTTATGGAAAAGACCTATTCGAGAACTATGGCGACTGGTTTGCCCAGACCGTAAAAGCTGCCGCCGCCAATCCGCGGGTTAACTGGCTTATAAAGCTGCATCCTGCGAATATTTGGAAGCGTAGACTCTCCGGAGTTTCGGGCGAATATGGCGAGTTAAGTATTATCCGCGAGAACGTTGGCGACTTGCCGCCCCATGTGAAGTTGATTCTGGCTGACACGCGCTTCAGTACACTTTCGTTATTCCGAATGGCTAGCGTTGGAATTACAGTCCGAGGCAGTATTGGTTACGAGCTGCCCTGTTTCGGTGTACCGGTGATAACTGCAGGAACAGGGCGCTATTCAGGCTTCGGCTTCACTGAAGACCATTCGTCTCGCGAGAGCTATCTGGGCGCACTCAGCGAGCTTGAAGACGTGCCGCGACTCGCCCCCGCGAAAGTGCACCTTGCGCGAGTCCACGCTCATGCGCTGTTCGTCAGGCGTCCGTGGGTCTATAAAAGCTTCAAAACGGAGATTGGACCAAATGTCCTTGACCCTCTGTTCCAGAATCTGGTGCCGGTCGTCGCAAGCGATGCAGATATCGGACGCAATGGCGATCTTGATGAATTCGCGCGCTGGGCCGAGAACTCCGAAGAAATAGATTATTTGGCTTCTCGGATTGGTCAAGATTAACTCCACGAGTGAGTATTCAGGATATGGTCTCTCTACCTCCACCGAAAATGCTGGTCTGGGATGAGACGACACTGTCTCGCTTCTGGGCGTTTCATTCGCAGTTTGGCGAGAACTACTTTAGCCATCAGAAGGGCAAGAGTCTTGTCGCATATGCGAAGCGTCAGCTTCCCGATGGGGCAACCGTGCTCGACTATGGCTGCGGTCCGGGTCACCTGCTGCCGCATTTGCTTGATGCTGGATTTATGGTGCAAGGAGCCGATATCAGCCGCGACACCATGGGATCAGCTGTTTCACTCAGCGGCCGGAAGAATTTCTTGGGATTTTTGACGATCGATGAACTCCTCGCGGAAGGTACAAAGTTCGACGCAGTCTTTCTGATAGAAGTGGTTGAGCATTTGGATGATCACTGGCTTGCCAAGAGCCTCCATCAGGTGCACGCCCTTCTAAAGAAGGGCGGCATCTTATTTGTCACAACCCCGAACGAGGAGAATCTCGAGGACAATATGGTGTATTGTCCGGTTTCGAACACGATCTTCCATCGTTGGCAGCACGTGAGGAGCTGGTCTGCATCCAGCCTCTCCGCCGCTCTGGTTGCGCATCGGTTCCAAGTCGTCAAGACCGAGACGCGGACATTTGAAGGCGGCAGGCCGAGCGCCGTTTCCTACCTGCGTTATCTTACTTCGAGGATTGTGACTCGGCTCCGAAGGGCACAATCTCTCATCGCAGTCGCTCGCGCCTGACATGGCGCTCGATCGACTCTGCGTCGTTCATCTGGCCCAATCTGACAGTGAGGGCGGAGCGAACAAGGCTGCATATCGCCTTCACAACAGTCTTCTGCGTGCTGGAATGGAGTCAGTCTTCCATTGTGGACGTAAGCATCTCGATGACCCCTCCGTCGTACCTGCGCACTTGCCGGGAGTCGGGGATTTCGTCAGCGATGTCGTGGCCTATCTCAATGCGAGCGGTCTTCGGCGATATCGAGATCGAAGCGGTGCACCGTTTTCGCTGATGCGATTCAGCTATGGTCGCTTGGATTCGGGGCTATTGTCGCGGGCCGACGTGGTGTGCCTTCATTGGATTGCCGGTGGGTTCCTAAGAGCGCGTCAGCTTCAGGCGATTAGGAAACCGATGGTCTGGCGGCTGTCGGATGCCTGGCCATTCAGCGGTGGGTGTCATTATCCAGGTAGCTGCGTGGGGTTTGAGCGGGCATGTGGATGCTGCCCGCAACTTGGCAGCAGGTCCGACAATGATATTTCTCGATCCGGAATCCTCTCGCGTGAGGTCGGATTTCGCAATTTAGATCTGACCGTGGTTGCGCCGAGCCGCTGGATCGCCGATCTGGCGCGGCGCTCTCACCTGTTCGGAAAGCTGCGCGTTGAGCACATTCCGACCGGCGTGGACCTTAATGTATTCTATCCTCGTGACCGATCGACGGCGCGGGCTCGGCTCAATTTGCCGATCGAAGGGGATCTCCTTGCGTTCGGCGCGCTTGGAGCAACGACGGACCCTCGAAAGGGGTATGCCCAGCTTCGCGCCGCGCTGGAGAGGCTTGCTGCAACGAGTGATCTTCAATTGACGCTTCTCACATTTGGTAGTGATGAGGCGAACCGATCGGCGCAGATCTCGCGATTTCCGGTGCGTCATTTAGGGCCAATCGATGATCACGTCTCCCTGGCGAACGTCTACTCAGCCGCTGACGCCCTTGTCGCGCCATCACTCGAGGATAATCTGCCGAACGTGGTGCTGGAAGCCCTTGCATGCGGAACGCCGGTGGTGGGATTTGCTGCCGGCGGAATTCCGGATGCGGTTGAACACCAGAGCCATGGATATCTCGCCCCAATAGGTGCTAGCGAGGAGCTTGCGCGGGGAATCGCCTACATTCTCAGCCGAGGCGGGGACGGCAAGATGAGGGCGAATGCCGCCGCCTTCGCTCGACTTAATTTTGATTTGCTGAAAAGTGGGGAACGCTATGCCGAGCTTTTCCGAGAATTAGCGGCACGGGCTCGGCCTGACCTCTCCGACGTTCGAAAAGGCTAACCGTGATCTTTCATCGGATACTGCCGAAATCGCCGGTTCGTGGTTACGCGGCGAGTGGCCGATCCAATCTCTGAACTATTACAAGGATGCCGTTCCACACATGACAACCTCGGTAGCGCACGTATTGCGGACTTACGGCGTGAGCGGCGGCGAGCGGCAGCTCGCGCAGCTCTTCGCTGCCGAAGCCGGCTCGGTTTACGAAAATACCTTCTATTCGATCTATGACAATCCGACCTGCACTGAATATTTCGCGCGCATCAATGGGTTGAAGCTGAGAACGGTGCTCGGATTTCGTGCCTCGGCTTTCCCTAGCCTGGCTACGGAGCTTGCGCTTCTTGCGCTGCTCGCGCCGATACTGCAGTTGCGGATGCTGATTATGATAGGTTCGAGAAATCACCGCATCTGTGTGGTTCACGGCTTGCAGGCTGCTGTGGCTTGCTGGTTGGCAGCTTGCCTTCTGCGTCATGTCCGTTTTGTTTATATCCATCGTGGAACGAAGTCGCGCGCAGGATCGCATCCTATTTTCAAGGTCTTGTACTGGCCGTATGAAATCATCGCAGGTGTATCCCTTGCATCCGCAGAGTCGCTTAGGCCTCTTGCCGGGAAGCGCAAAGTTATGGCTCTGGAAAATGGCATCGACTTGGAGCAGTTACGTGAAATTGCGAAGGGGTGCGGAGAGCGGCGTTCGGACGATTCACTGAGGCTTATTTCATCTGCCAGGCTGATTAAGGACAAGGAGCACGCATTTCTACTCGATGTTTTCGCACAGCTGCTTCAACGCTGGCCGAATCTTGAATTTGTCATTGCGGGTGAAGGGCCGGAGCGCCGCAATCTGATGGAATGCGCTCAGCAACGTGGAATAGCGAGCAAAGTACATCTGCTTGGTCACGTTAAGGATATCGTCTGTCGTATGGTCGACAGTGACATCTTTGTGCATGCGTCTCGGATGGAGGGAATGAGTAACTCGGTCCTTGAGGCAATGGCATTGGGGTTGCCGAGCGTCGTTGTGGATGCTCCCGGCGTGAGCGAATGCCATCGGGACAGTGAGACAGGCTTCGTAGTTCCGAGGGACACCGACTTGATGGCAGCCAAATTGGCAATGTTGATCGGCGATCGAGATCTTCGCTCCATCATGGGAGAGAAGGCAAGGCAGCGCGCTCAAAATAAATATTCAATTGCCGCGAATCGTGACCGGTATCATTCGCTATATCGTGAGCTGTTGGAGAGTTGATGCGATGTGCGGTCTGCTCGGCGGGATATGGCGGGACGGAACTGGAGTAGGTGAGGCCGCGGCCCACGGGGCGCTCCGTTGGTTGACCCATCGCGGCCCAGATGCCGAGGGGATCGAACTTCATGACGGAGTGTTTCTCGGACACCGCAGGTTGAGCATCATCGATCTTGATCCGCGCTCCAATCAGCCCATGCGAAGTGGTGCTATGTCCATAATCTATAATGGGGAGATCTACAACTATCGGGAAGTGAGAGATGCACTTCGGGAGCGGGGCGTATCATTCTCGACTAATTCTGACACCGAAGTCCTGCTCAAGGCCTTCGCGCTTGACGGCATCTCCTGCCTGGAGCGCCTCGAGGGAATGTTCGCATTCGCCATCTGGGACTCGCAATTGCGGAAGCTAGTCCTGGCGCGCGACAAGTTTGGCGAGAAGCCGCTTCAGTATTTCCATGATGATTCGCTCTTTGCTTTCGGATCGGAGTTTCGCGCGATCGAAGCGCTTGCAGGTCCCCAACGTCTGCAGGTCGACAGTTCGACATTGCCGCTGTATTTTCGCTTTTCGTATCTTCCTGCGCCGGCGGCGCCGTTCGCGGGGGCCCACCAGCTCGAGCCCGGCTGCTGGCTCGAACTCGATGTCGATCGTTGGGAGAGCAGGAAAAGTCGCTACTACGATCTTTCGGTCCGCCTGACGCATTTGCAGTCAAGATCATCTCCAACTTTCGATAGCGCAAAGCTCCAGTTGAGAAAGCGCCTGACAAAAGCGGTTGAAGATCGGATCCTTGCCTCCGATGTTCCGGTCTCGGTCTTCTTGAGCGGCGGTCTTGATTCGTCAGTTATTGCGAGTCTTGCGAGCCAGACTGGTGCGCATAATGTGACGGCCTATTCAGTCGCGTTCCCGAACGATCCTGAATTCGACGAAAGCGGCTATGCGCGCTTGGTCGCGGATCGCTATCCGAACCTCGACCACCAGATTATTAACGTAACAGAGGACGCACTTGCCCACTTTACGGACCAAACCCTTGCTCTTCTTGGTGAACCGTATGGAGACGCGTCGTTGATTCCGACCGCGTTCGTCTGCTCGCACGTTCGGGAGAAGGTGGTTCTCGGAGGCGACGGCGCTGACGAAATCTTTGCTGGATACGGGACATACTCCGCGATGCAGTGGAGTGCTCGCATGCCATTTTGGCTTAAGGCGGTGCTCACGCGCATTCCCACGGTCAGCAATCCTGTTGCAATCGGAAATCCACTGCTCCGCGGAGCTGCCTTGTTTCACAAGCACCTTCGCTGCTCCGCCACGGAAGAGTACCTTGCATGGCGCTCCTATGCGAGTTCGGCGCAACTCGAAGCACTGGGAGTGCCGGAGCGCTCCGGTGACAAGCTGCCAATCCGTAGCCGTCGTATACGTTCTCTGCGCGATCTCTTGGTGACGGACATCGAATTCAACCTGCCCGCTGATATGCTCAAGAAGGTTGATCTGGCGAGTATGCAGCACAGTCTTGAGGTCCGCCTTCCGTTTCTAGATTCCGGGCTTGTCGAATTCGTCTTAAATCTGCCCGCAAGCTATCTGATCGCCAATGGTCGACGTAAGCATCTGCTCCGGGAAGCGTTCCGGGACCTGCTTCCTCCTGAAATCGTTGGGCGCCGAAAGCAGGGCTTCTTGTTGCCAATTCGCAAGTGGATGAAGGATGGGCGAATGCGGGATGAGCTCTTGGAACTTTCAGTGGCTCAAAGTGCCTTGAACCCAGCGGCAATAAGACATTTCGCCGACCGCCATCAGGCTGGAACTGAAGATTTGTCCGCTCTGCTTTGGTCTTGCTACGTTTACTTGAAATGGCAGCGCAGGCCGCGACCTCTCGATGTCGAATTTAGCGGGTAAGGCCATGACCGGGCGAGATCGCGAAGACGCTCCCGGGCACTTCGTGCCTTCTACAGTTCGATCGGCGCTTTCGTTCCTTCGGCCGGCATTATCCGCTAGCCTCGGCGAGAAGCTGGCTCTTACGATTTGGCTCTTCTTCGTCAGTGCATGTTGGGCTGTTGTGCGCTCGAGCTTTGTTGTGAGGTCGACTTCGGGCGAGATCCTCGAGAATGCAGTGCCTCTCTGGATCAGGTTGGCTTTCTTTGCGGTCTTTGCAATTTCGTCCTTGTCGTTCTTCCTGCTTCGGAAAGATCGGTTCTGGCTGCTCGGACTAGGTTCCACTGTGGGGGTGTTACCTGAAGTTCCTACACTGCCCTTCGTGCGAGACGGTGCCCACTTTCTGATAGTTCTGAGCGCGGTGGCAGTGCTGCTGTATTGGATTGCGTTTCGCCCGAAGGAACGAGCTCCGGTGTTTGCACGCATTTACGCTGCCTATCTCGTCGTCTGTGCGGCTTCCACGCTGGTCAATTTCCTGCTGTTTCAAAACATCTGGCAATTGAAGATGGGTGTGTCCTTTCTGCTCTTTTTCTCGATGCTCGCCATTCTGATCCTGGGAGTTAGCTCTTGCGGCAGGGGGCGTTGGGAGGTGGTCGATGGCTTGGTCGATGGCTTAGCATGGGGAGCGATCGGGCAGTGCGTGATAGCGGTCCTGGCACTACCGCTTCTGTTCATTTTGCCTTTTCAGGAAGGAAACGACACAGTCTTTGGTCTGGCATTCTACGACCGCTACAAGTCGACCATGCCAGGACCGGTCAATCTCGGGATGTTTTTCGTCGCAGTCATGCCGGTGGTGCTTCTCTGGATGCGCAGCGGAAGCAATCCGATCAGGACGCGAGTTGGCTGGGTCTATCTTCAATTGGCACCTTGGCTTGTCGTCATCACCGGCAGCCGTACGGCCCGGATTGTCATGATTGGTATTCTCCTCAGCTTTTTTCTAAAGTCGGCGACGCGAAGAAACGCTCTGCTGATCCTACCCTCCACAGTAGGGGCGTTCTATCTAGGCTTTTACTTCGAATCCTTCCCGGCAGCGATACGTGCGCTGCTTGGAGATAGCAATGCCGCAGCTCTCAGCATCAAGGGGCGATTTTTCGACGTAAGTGATCGATCAGGCTTGATCCAGTCGGCCATAGACGCCCTTCCACTCCTGGGACAGAATTCGATCAACGTGGCGGCCGCCCTGTACGATTCTGCGAGGGCCAATTCCTTTTGGCTGCCTCCGCTTGCGAATGTCTTGCCGCCAGAACTTCTGGTCATGCTGAACACGCTATTTGGCTATGGCGCTGGTGTCGGGGGCTATGTGCGAAGCGGGTTCCCGTCGCCGCACACGACTATTCTAAATCTCCTGATTGACTCCGGCGTTCTGGGTGGCGTGCTTTGCTGCGCGTTCTTTATTTGGCTTGCTTTGCGACTCTTCGTGCGATCATTTTCGAGGTCTGACCCAAACGCGATCACAGTCTGGCTTTGCCTATTAAGCTACGGTGCGGCATCGGTCGCAAACGGCACCTATGTTCCCCAATGGTGGGGATATTACTCGGTTGTCCTGATCCTAGCCTCTGCAGCAGCAGGAGGTTCATCGGCGACGCGTTCGTACAAAGCGATGTCGGAGCGTGGCCGCCCAGCTGATCTGAGCAAAACGTACGACGTCCGGTTGATCACGGCAGCTGAAACCAGGCCGGTCAAACGCCAATTGGATAGAAAATGATGTCAGACGGCGACCAGAAAGTTCCAGCGGCTGCCCATGTCGATGGTGGAAGCGAGCCGTTTTTATCAATCGTAACAGCGACTTACAACAGTGTTAGCACTGTGCGCGATACATTGGAGAGTGTGCGAAAACAAACGTTTCAGGATTTCGAGCACATCGTTGTTGATGGAGGATCGACGGATGGCACCATTGACGTTCTCAAAGAATATGGTCCCGCCATTCGATGGATATCCGAAGCCGATCGCGGCATCTACGATGCAATGAACAAAGGCATCGCAATGTCTCGTGGGCATTGGATCCATCTGTTGAATTCGGATGACTTTTATGCCTCCGACGATGTGTTAAGCCGAATTGTCCCCAGGTTAATTCCTGATGCGCTCAACTATGCCGATCTAATTCGGTTGAATGCCGATGGAAGCCGATTCAGTCAGAGGTATCGGTACCGGAAGTGGCCGTTGTATCTCTCTGCCTTTCTTCCGCACCCGTCCTTGCTGGTCTCGGCAGAACAGTACCGGCTGGCCGGGCTCTATGACGCGAGCTTTCGAATTGCGGCCGATCATGACCTCATTTTGCGTCTTCTTGATCGCTATCCGCCAAATCATATCGAGGTCGAAATGACGGTGATGCGGCAGTCCGGCGTTTCGGCGACCAATCTAGACCTCACAATGGATGAATTTGGCCGGGTCTTGCGGAAGCATAATGTGCCGATTATCCTTGTTGGACTTGTGATGGGCATCCGCCGAATCTGGTGGAAAATGAGGTCCTATAAGCGGTCTAGCTGAGCGTCTGCAGCCGCGTGGGCCGGGCCCAGTTCGTCGATTGCAAGAAGCTCTTCATCGACACGAGCTCTGGGGTCGAATATTGAGACCCCGCAAACCTAGGTCTATGGCTTAAAGCTTGGGCGTCACAACCATTCTTTGGGGGGGGCCTAGCTTGCTTTTTGCAGCTCGCGTTTTGGTGGTATTATATTATGGCAATCGAAGCATCATCAGCGCTCTTGGAAGCAGTGGAACCCAAGCCCAGGACACCAACGCCTCGCAAGGTGCTCATCTGGCATTGGGGGAGACGTGGCGGCGGCGTAAGGTATACTTATGAGTTGGTGCGAGAGCTTAGAAAGCATCCGGAGCTCGAGCTGCATTTGTCACTTTCGCGGCAAGGGGAGATCGTTGCCGATTTCGACGCGCTCGGCCTGCCGGGCTATCACGTTGATACCTATACGAATGTCGCGTCGGCCATTCTTGCATTGCTACGCGTGCCGATCGTACGACGTCGTTTTTGGCACTATGTCCAAAAGCATGACATCTCCGTGGTGGTGTGCACCATGAGCCATTTGTGGAATGTTCCAGTCTTGTGGCGCAGACCCCGAGACGTTGCTTACGTATTTGTTTTGCATGATCCAAAGCCGCACGCCGGGGACGACATCGCCATTCGCAAATGGATGCTCGACACCGAAATCGCCGCAAGCGACGGCATCGTTGCCCTGACGGAGTACACGCAGAAGTCGGTTACGACGAACAACAGTTTTCCTGCCGAACGGGTCTGGACCGCCCCGCTGGGGGTCTTCCCTTATGCCGAAACTCGTAGCCCGGCCCCCGTGCCAACCGGACGCAAGATCCAGTTGCTTTTTTTCGGACGCCTGTTGCCGTACAAAGGACTCGATATCCTTCTTGACGCCTACAAAATCATGAAGCGCGAGGGCAAGGATGTCGGGCTTCGCATCATCGGTCCAGGAGATATCGAGCCGTATCGCGCGCAGATCGCCGGGCTTGAGGACGTCTTCGTTGATAATCGATGGATACCCGAAGAGGATGTCGGTGCGGCCTTCGAGGGAATCGATATCGTCGTTGCGCCATATCGCGGCGCGAGCCAGTCCGCCGTGCTTGCGACGTCGGGCGCGGCCGGAATTCCGGCCGTCGTGACTCCCGTCGGAGGGCTTGCCGAGCAGGTCCTGCACGAGCAAACCGGTCTGGTCGCCGCAGACGCGACGCCTGCCGCGCTTGCTGCCGCGCTCGGCCGGCTCGTAGATGACGAGGCCTTGCGGCTGCGTTATGGGGCGGCGGCGAAGGTTCACGCCATGAGCGAGTTGTCGTGGTCTGCCATCGCTGCGAAGTTCGCGTCGATCCTTACGTCGATCACCCCACGTCAGAAATCCGAAACGCAATAATGTGTGGTATCATCGGAGTTGTGGGGCGCAAGGCAGGCCGGATCGATCGCCAGGTTCTTCACCGGATGACGGATGCGCTTGCGCATCGAGGACCAAATGGCGACGGCCACTGGATCAGCGAGGACGGCGGCGCCGGATTTGGCCATCGTAGGCTTTCGATCATTGATCTGTCGTCCGCCGGAGCGCAGCCGATGATTTCGGCGTCCGGCCGTTATGCGCTGACGTACAACGGCGAAGTCTACAATTACCGAGACCTGCGCCGCGAGCTCGAGGCCAAGGGCCATCAATTCAATGGTCACTCGGATACCGAGGTCGTCATTGCGGGCTTTGAGCATTGGGGCATCGATGAAACGATCTCGCGGTGTGCCGGCATGTTTGCGCTCGCCGTTTGGGACGAGCGCGAACGCACGCTTGTGCTCGCGCGCGATCGGCTCGGCATCAAGCCGCTGTACTATAGCGTTGCGAACGGAACGCTTATCTTTGCGTCGGAGCTGCGCCCGATCGTGGTGCAGCGCGGAGAGCTTCCTCCGGTTTCACTGGCGGCTTTGTCCGAATACTTGCGCCTCGGCTACGTTCCGGCGCCCTTCAGTATTTTCGAGGGCGTGTACAAGTTGCCCGCCGCGACCACCCTCAGATTTCGCGATGGTCATGCGAGCGAGCCGACAGCCTATTGGTCGATTCCGGACGTCGTCGCGCGCGGCATGTCGAGGCAGCGGTCGAACGAAGAGGAGGTGCTGGAAGAGCTGGACCAGCGCCTGCGCGGCATCGTCGCCGAGCACATGATCTCCGACGTGCCGCTGGGGGCGTTCCTGTCCGGCGGCATCGATTCCAGTTCGGTCACCGCGATCATGCAGGCCGTTGGTGGGACGGCCACCAAGACATTCTCGATCGGTTTTCACGATCCAAGCTACAACGAAGCCAAGCATGCCGCCGACGTCGCGAAGCATCTTCAGACCGACCACACCGAGCTTTACGTCTCGGATGCCGATGCGATGGCCGTCATTCCCTCGCTCCCCGATATCTACGATGAGCCCTTTGCGGATATCTCGCAGATACCGACATTTCTTGTCTCGAAACTCGCGCGACAGCAGGTGACGGTTGCGCTGTCCGGTGATGGTGGCGACGAACTGTTCGGCGGCTACAACCGCTATTTGTTCGTCTCCGACTATTGGAAGCGTCTGACCAGGATCCCTCATACGTTGCGCCGCATGGCCGCATCCGGTTTGGCCTCGGCTTCGCCTGCTAGCTGGGACGCTGCTTTTCGCGCGCTGAGCTATGTCCTGCCGCCACATCTGCAGCCCGCGCTGCCGGGGCAGAAGATCCATAAGGTCGCGTCCGTGCTGGCATCCTCAACCTTGCACGAACTGCAGAGCAGGTTGGTATCGCAATGGGCAAATCCCGAAACCGTGTTGGTCTCGTCGGACGGCGTCGCTCTTGCAAGACCTGCGCCCTTGGCGCTGGCGCCCGGCCTTCCTGCGACCGCGGAGCAAATGGCTTGGGACACATCGACATATCTCGTGGACGACATCCTGACCAAGGTCGATCGGGCAAGCATGCGTGTCGGGCTCGAAGCGCGCGTGCCGCTCCTGGATCACCGCATGGTCGAATTCGCCTGGGAGATTCCCATCTCCTTGAAGTTCAGGAATCATTCCGGAAAATACATCCTTCGGCGTTTGCTGGAGCGGTATGTGCCGCGTGAGCTGTTCGAACGCCCGAAGATGGGCTTCGGCATACCGATCGATAGCTGGCTGCGTGGTCCGCTGAAGGGCTGGGCATCGGATTGGCTGTCCTCCAGCAATGACGAGTTTTTCGATCGCCAAGCCATCGGCGACAACTGGCAGCAACATCAGATCGGCCGGGTGAACCGCGGTGGCCAGCTTTGGACCGTGCTGATGTTCGATTTGTGGCTTGAGCGGGCAAGGCGATGGGTCTGAGTTCCTACGTGCCGTGGTGGGCCAAGCTGGGCATCAAGCTTGGGCTTGCGCGCCTGCCTGTCCCTTACGCCCTCTGGAAACGCATCGGACTGTTCCGTCATGGCGAGATGATGGTCCCGAACCGTGCAATCTCCGCGTTCGAGAGCCACTTCCAGTCCGCCGTGCAGCATGGACAAATTCCTGCAAAGTTTCGTTCCCTCGAGCTTGGACCGGGAGACTCGGTCCTGTCTGGCTTCGTCGCCCGCGCGTTCGGTGCCGAAAAGGCGTGGTTAGCGGATGCAGGGCCTTTCGCTGAAACCGACATCGCCGGATGCCGCACACTTCTCGAGTTGCTTGCCTCGCGCGGGCGGACCGTTGCGCCGCTGAAGTCGGCGACCCTTTCGGACGCGATGCAGGAGTACGATGTCGTTTACCTGACGGAAGGCACGAGCTCGCTCAAGACAATCCCTGATCAGTCGATCGATTTCGCCTGGTCTCAGGTCGTGCTCGAGCACATCTATCGCGACGAGTTTCCGACCCTCATGAAGGAATTGCGCAGGGTCGTGGCCCTCAACGGGATCGGTGTTCACAGCATCGATTTCCGCGATCATCTTGGCGGCGGCCTGAACAATCTGCGCTTTGGAGATGAAGTTTGGGAGACCCAGGCATTCCGGACCTCGGGCTTCTACACCAATCGCATCCGTCCACGGGAAATGATCGACATGATGAAGGCGGCCGGCTTCAGCGTCGAGGTCATCTCCGAGCAGCGATGGCCAGAACTGCCGCTGGCTCGTGATCGGATGGCACCGCAATTTCGGCCGCTTGCCGATGAGGACTTCATGGTTTGCGAAATCCGTGTGATCATGAGGCCAGTGTGAGGGAGGCGTCCGTTCTCGATCGGAAGCGGTTGCTGTTCGTCGTGACAGAGGACTGGTACTTTGTCTCCCACCGCCTGCCGATCGCCCGGGCGGCGTCGGCCGCCGGCTACGAGGTATTCGTGGCAACGCGACTTGGCGAGAAGACCGATGCCATCGTACGCGAAGGATTCATTCCTATCGGCCTGAAGCGCATGCGGCGCTCCGGCCGAAATCCGTTCCGCGAACTGGCGAGCATCGCTGAACTGCTGACGCTCTACCGAAGCTATCGCCCGAGCATCGTTCATCATGTGGCGATGAAGCCTGTCCTGTACGGTTCGATCGCGGCACGGCTTGCGGGCGTGGCCGCAATTGTCAATAACCTGGCGGGACTGGGCTTCGTGTTCTCGTCGAAGGCGGGCTATGCGCAGACCCTTCGCCGCCTGATCGCTCCGCTATTAAGGTATGCGTTGAACCAGCGGCAGGCGTTGACAATTGTCCAGAACAGGAATGACGCGCGGGTTTTGGCCGATAACATCGGCGTCGCACCGAAGAAGATTCGCCTCGTCAAGGGTTCGGGTGTCGATCTCGCTCAGTTCTCCCAAACACGCCAGGAGAGTTTCCCACCTATCGTGCTGCTGGCGTCCCGGATGATCAAGGAGAAGGGGGTCGAGGATTTCGTGCGGGCCGCATCTCAGCTGCGGAAGAAGAGCGTGGCTGCAAGGTTCGTCCTTGCGGGCGCGCCCGACCCCGAAAACCCGCACTCCATCCCTGAAGCCGTTCTCAGGCGGTTCCACGAAGATGGACTCGTTGAGTGGTGGGGACATCGCGACAACATCCCCGAGATAATCCGTGAGGCGGCGATCGTGTGTCTGCCGAGCACGTACGGGGAGGGGGTTCCGAAGACCCTGATCGAAGCAGCCGCGGGCGAATGCCCCATCGTCACCTATGACGTGCCGGGCTGCCGGGAGATCGTGACGGATGGTACCAATGGTATGCTCGTCCCGGCAGGAGATGTTGGCCGGCTCGCCCAGGCCATCGAGCAACTGCTGACGGACCCGGAGCGACGAAGGCGTATGGGAGCGCAAGGCCGAAAACTCGTCCAGGCGGAATTCTCCCAGGAAATCGTCGTTGCCCAGACGCTTGCGATCTATTCCGAGCTTCTGACGCAATGAAAGTCCTGGTCGTCGGCGCTTCAGGGTTTGTTGGCGGGCATCTGGTCCGTCGGCTCGCCGCCGACGGAATTCCCTTGCGCGCTGCCGTCCATCGCAATCGCGGCGACCTGCCGGGCGCAACCGATGTTGCCGAGAACGTTGATCTCGAAGGCCCTTTCGATTGGACATCTGCGGTCGCGGGATGTGACACCGTCGCGCATCTGGGTGCGCGGGTGCATGTGATGCGCGAAGGTAGTGCAAATGCATTGGATGCATATCGTCGTGTCAATGTGGACGGGACTTTGTGTCTCGCACGTCAGGCCGCCGCTGCCGGCGTTCGCCGCTTCGTATTTCTCAGCTCGGTTAAGGCATGCGGCGAATCCACAGCTCCCGACGCGCCTTTCGTTGAATCAGCAACGCCGCAACCGCAAGACCCCTACGGACTGTCGAAGCTCGAAGCCGAAACTGGCTTGCTCGAGCTCGGCCGCGAGAGGGGCATGCAGGTCGTCGTCCTGCGTCCGCCCCTGATCTATGGACCGGGCGTGCGTGCGAATTTTCTATCGATGATGCGTTGGTTGCGGCGCGGAGTCCCGCTGCCGCTTGGCAGCATCGAAAATCGCCGCAGTCTGATCGGTGTTGGCAATATGGTCGATTTGATCTGCGCCTGCTTGCGGCACCCTGCGGCGGCCGGAGAAGTCTTTATGGCCAGCGATGGTGAGGACCTGTCGACACCAGAACTTTTGAAAAGGCTGGCGGTGGCCCTCGAGACCAAGGCCCGCCTGCTACCCGTTCCCGTTAGTCTACTGGGCAGCGCGTTCGCATTGGCAGGCCAGCGGGCGCTGGCGCAGCGGCTCTGCCTCTCGCTTTGCGTCGACAATCGGAAGGCCCGCAAGATGCTCGGCTGGCAACCGCCTTTCAGTGTCGATGAGGAATTGCGGCGCACCGCGCGGGCGTTTCTGCAATCTCACTAGATAGATAATAGGCTCGGGAAGCGCTATGACCTTGCCCCCGCTACACGACGATACTCGAGTTCGCCGTCTGCCAGCAGCCTGACGACGTCCTTCATGAAGACCTTCGCCTCCCAGCCGAGGATCCGTCTCGCTTTGGCGGGGTTGGCCGAATTGCACTTCAGGTCGATCGGACGAAGCAGGCTTTCGTCGAAGTCGATATGCTTTTGCCAATCGAGTCCGAAATAGCTGAATGCCTCGCGAACGAAGCTCTCGAGCGTATTGGTTTGTCCTGTTGCGATCACGAAATCTTCGGGGGCATCTGCCTGGAGCATCAACGCCATGGCTTCAACATATTCCGGCGCCCAGCCGAAGTCCCGGGAGATATTCAGGTTCCCAATTCGCAGTTTGTCCGTCTTCCTCTCGGCAATATCGGCGGCGCCCGACACGATCTTTCGCGTGACAAAGCGCTGCGGACGCAACGGCGAGTCGTGGTTGAACAGGAGTCCGGAGCACGCAAAGAGCCCGTGTGCGTCTCTGTAGTTTGCCACGGTCCAAAATGCCGCTGCCTTTCCAACGCCGTACGGGCTTCGTGGACCGAATGGGGTGGACTCATTGGCAGGCAACTCGGTATTGCCGAAGCACTCGCTCGAGCACGCATTGTAGACGCGAGAGCTCAATTTCAATCGATGGACGGAATCGACGATGTTGTGCGCGCTAAAAATGGTAGATTCGAGAGTCTGGATCGGTTGGTCAAATGAGAGGCCGACGGAAGATTGACTCGCCAGATTGTAGATCTCGTCGGGAGTCGTCTCGGAAATGACGTGCAGGACGCTGCCGAAATCGGCAGGATCCACGGAATGGAGAGTCACTCGGTCGAGGATACCCAGCCGCTGCAGATTCGCGAAGATGCCGAGTTCCTTGTCGCGGGACGTTCCATGGATCGCATAGCCGCGCTTGAGCAGATACGCGGCCAATAACGAGCCGTCCTGTCCCGATATTCCGAAAATTAGCGCTTTCTTGGACATGGGGCGAACTGACTTCCGAACCGCGGTTGCAGCACTATAGCTAGCTTTAAAGGTGGGCCGTCTCAAGAGCCAGCGGCTTGGGCGAGGCCCGTCGCGAAAGATAGGGGATTGCAACGGAGGTGCTTCCTAGCTAACGAGACGTTGCAGCGCAGTTCTGGCGGGAGCGGACCGGTTTGCCAACTATCCGAAATATTGGCGTCATAGGCCTTGGCTACGTCGGCCTTCCAGTGGCGGTGGCGTTTGGTCGGGCCGGATATCGGGTCATCGGATTCGACATCAGCGCGGAGCGGATCGCCGAACTGCGTCGAGGTCAAGACCGTACGCGCGAAATCGAGACGTCGGAACTGCACGCGGCACGGATCGAATACACGGACGACCCGGCAGATTTGAACGCGGCTGACTTCTTCATCGTCACGGTTCCGACGCCGATTGACGGTGCAAACAAGCCCGACCTCCGTGCGCTGTTGAGCGCATCCATATCCGTCGGCGGCGCCTTGAAAAAGGGAGACATCGTCGTTTACGAGTCGACGGTCTATCCTGGCGCGACCGAAGAGGAGTGCGTGCCGGTTCTCGAGCGAGCCTCCGGACTCAAGGCTGGCGTTGATTTCCACGTCGGATATTCCCCTGAGCGGATCAACCCCGGAGACAAGGAACATCGCTTCGAGACGATCCAAAAGGTGGTGTCCGCGCAGGATGCCGATTCGCTCAGGATCGTTGCCGATGTCTATGGCGCTGTCGTCAGGGCCGGCATCTACCAGGCGCCTTCGATCAAGGTCGCTGAAGCGGCTAAGGTGATCGAGAACACGCAACGAGATCTCAACATCGCCTTCATGAATGAGCTCTCGCAGATCTTTCATGCGCTTGATCTCGATACCGGCGACGTGCTGGCGGCCGCCCGCACAAAGTGGAATTTCCTCCCCTTTCAACCTGGTCTGGTCGGAGGACACTGCATTGGGGTCGATCCCTATTACCTGACCTATCGCGCCGAGATGGCTAAGTACCATCCTCAAGTCATTCTGGCGGGACGGCGCATCAATGATGACATGGGCGCACGAATTGCGCGAGAGTGTATTCGGCGTCTCCTAAAGAGGGGATCCTGCGGCGGGGTTGTCACGGTATTGGGCGTGACGTTCAAGGAGAACGTGCCAGACCTCCGCAATTCCAAGGTCGTTGACATTGTGCGCGAACTGGAATCATTCGGTATCAAAGTTCAGGTCAGCGACCCTTGGGCGGACCGCGCCGAGGCCCTCCACGAATATGGAATTGAGCTCTCAGATCACAAAGAGCAACAACCGGCCGACGCGATCGTACTCGCCGTCGCGCACGACGCTTTCCTCAATTTCGGCTGGCCATTCGTGCAGTCGCTCCTGAAAGAGGGGCGGGGTCTGGTGCTGGACGTCAAGGCCCGGCTGGACCGGGCGAGCAAGCCGGCTGAGATAGAACTGTGGCGACTTTAGTTCCTAAGCAGGTAATCGGGCGGAATGACTGATCAAAGGATACTGGTGACCGGCGCCGCCGGTTTCATAGGTTTTCACGTCGCGCATCGGCTTGCGTCGGCTGGTCGGGAAGTCATAGGTCTTGATATCGTCAACGACTATTATGATCCCACGCTGAAGGAAGCTCGTCTTCGTGTATTGCAGGCGTTTCCGTCCTTCCGCTTTGTCAGGATGGACCTCGCCAATCGCGACGAAATCGCTCCATTCTTTTCTGAATCGCGCTTTTCCCACGTCGTGCATTTGGCGGCTCAAGCTGGCGTGCGATATTCTTTGGAGAATCCGCATGCTTATGTCGACGCGAACCTGCAAGGCTTCATGAATATCCTTGAGGGCTGTCGGCATACGAAATGTCGGCACCTTCTCTACGCTTCGTCATCGTCTGTTTACGGCTCGAACAAGAAGCTGCCGTTCTCGGTCCATGACAACGTCGATCATCCGATCAGCCTTTACGCGGCTTCCAAGAAAGCAAATGAGTTGATGGCTCATGCGTACAGCCATCTCTTCTCCCTGCCGACCACGGGCTTGCGGTTTTTCACGGTGTATGGACCGTGGGGACGGCCCGATATGGCGATGTTCATTTTCGCAAAAGCGATCGTGGAGGGGAAGCCCATCAAGCTGTTCAATGACGGGCAGATGTCGCGGGATTTCACGTATGTCGACGACGTCGTTGAGGCTATCGTCCGGCTGATCGATCGGCCACCCGCTCCCGGGCAGCAGGCTCCGACGGACGCTTCGGATCCCTCACTCAGCGCTGCGCCCTGGAAGATCTATAACGTTGGAAACAACAGGCCCGAGCAGCTAATGTACGTCGTTTCCCTGCTTGAGAAGGAACTGGGCCGTGTTGCAACGAAGGAAATGCTTCCGATGCAGCCTGGCGACGTCCCGTCGACATACGCCGATGTCGATGATCTCGTGCGAGACGTCGGTTTCCGGCCGGCAACCAGCGCTGAAGAGGGAATCAGCAAGTTCGTCAAATGGTTTCGCAGATACCATAACGTCTAGTTGGAGGGCCGCCGCGACGGCGAGATCTTTTCCGAGTAGTCAACGAAGAGCGCTAGCGAAGGCTTCCATGCTCCCATGTGGCGGTGGCCACTGTTCGTTCGCGGGAGGATAGGCGAATTCGCATTCGTCTAAGCAATCATATTGAGACGCGACTTAAACCGCGCTTCTTTCGGTTAAGACGACGAATCGGGCGAAAAATCCGGCTCGGGAGGCCGATCCCTGAACAGATAATCACCGACATAATATAGCGCTATAAAAGCACAGATGCCTATGGCGGCCGCGTAGTACATTACAACATCATTGTAGAGGAATTTCTCGAACTTCTGAACCGCGTCTCCAAGCATTATCAGTCCCTCGATTCGATGCCGATTCTATTCATAGCAGAACAACTTGCTTAATGAACCGTTAAAGGGGGCGTATGTGGGATGCCTTTGAGCTGTTTACCAGGTTTAGGCCTTGCTCAAGCCTCACCTTAGCCGAGAGAGGCGTGTACGTTCATTTCAATCAATACCTGAGAGCCATCTTCGCTTGCCGAGAGCACGCGCCAATCCGAAAACCGGTAAAGATCCACAAATTCCCGCCATGCCTTGAATTCATGGTTCGCCGAGTAGAACTCGTCAAACAAGATAATGTAACGGTATTTCAGAGGGCCGCAGATCGTATCCAGGATAGGTCGCGTAGAGATATATAGATCTGCGTCGAAATGGATAAGCCGCAAATCATCCGGCCAGCCGTTTTTGGAGAGATAGCGAGTCACCGACTCACTGAAAAGGCCTGACTCAATACTGACGTTTGGTTGCGGCGGCGGCGGAAACCCAATCCCGCGTTCCAGGTTGGCCACGATCTCTCGGCGTTTTTGGGGGTCATCGGCCCACAATTCAACGGGGCCGCCAAAACCTTTGATCGATCCGGCCGGCAATCCATCCCAGGATTCCGGCAAGCCTTCGAAGCAATCAAAACCAACTAAACGAAATGTCTGAGGGAGGTGATCAACGAAATACTTCAGTGATCCGCCATTGTTTGTGCCCAGCTCAAGGAGCGTTCCTGAAGAAGAATTCGCATTTAGCCAATTTAGCGCGATGTTCCAGATGGGGTGCTTTCCGGTCGATTTATTGAAGGTCGGTACGATCGTCACACGTTGATCTCTTGCGATCCTCTCTTTCCAGAATTGCTCAAAGCGTAAAGTGTTTGCGATCTTCTGGATGGTGACGCCAAACCATTCAATCTTATCAATTGCGGTCGAAGAAAGTGAGGACAGTCGAGCCAACAATCGTCGAGATTTTCCCGCGTGGCGGGGCCGCTCAGCAAGGGGCGCTGTTGCAACGAAAAGCGGTTCAATCTGTTCATTCATTCGGACCTATCCCGGGTCAACGTGTAAAGCAACCGCAACCGGCATAGGGCTCAACCGGCCTAGGCGCAACAAAAGACAGTTGCCGTGTGATTTTACCCGAATTTGCTGGAGGTGATAAGATTGGCACCCGCAACTCCAAAAATGGAACGCAAGGAGGGGGCGAAGGCTGCATGTGGTCCATTGGTCGAGCCGCTCCTTTTGGAGCGATCGAATTGACTTGCGAACGAAGGCGGCACCCTCAGTACGGGGGGCTCATCTATTTTATGGCCTTTGAGCTCTTGATGGTATCTGGGACCAATCTCATCTCAACTCTACTCAGGGTCATTCTGGAATATTGTCGCTTTCAGCTGAGCGGCAAAGATAAGGCCGATGAATGCTGCAAAAAGCAACAGTAGTAGGCCTCCTACAAGTAAAACGTACATTGCATCATCTCGCCACTTTTAGTTTGTAGCAGTTCTGCGCGATGAGCGGAAGCTCTCGGGCCCGTGGGCGGCTGCCCTTGGGGCATCACATTTCGACCAGCCTTGGCGCAACGTTGGTGTAGTCCATGTTTAGGCTCGCCATCTGCGGAAATGTACCTGTTTTGGCGCCAGGAGCCTACCCTTCAAGCTCTTTGTGGTGTCTTCCGCTCCGGGGCAGAGGCGTCCGGGCGAAGGTTTGGTTCTCGTCGAACAAGCATTGCGAGTAGTAGACCCACGGCTAGGCAGTACAGCGTACCTTGGGTAACTTGGGAGAGCTGGCTATTGAAAAGTGATCCCAGGATGTTCTGAAGCACGACTGCTTGTCCCAGCACTTGAGAAACACTGGTGCCCCAAAAAAGGACGAGGTGTGCTGCCCACATACTTATGAGAAGGGCCGCCCCGAGAAGTCCGGCTTGTATAGCGATGGCAAGAAACTGATTATGAGGGTCGGGAACCGCCTCACCATAGGGCGAGGGTCTGTTCGCTTCAACAGAAGCATACAACGATTTGGTGCTACCGGCCCCATGCCCAAGGATGGGCGATTGCCAGATGAATTCAACTGCCTTGCTCCAGAAGTCGAGCCGACTTGCAGTCGACATTGTGGGTTTTCCGGAGAGGACGACTTCCGCTGTCTCCGCGCTCGTGTTTCCAAGAGACTCAATTTCTTTGGTCTTAGGAGACACGTTTGTTGGCTTGTGGGGAGGGGGGGTCGTCGGCATCGCGCCGAGCTTTGTAGCCTCAGACGATTCAGCTTTCAGAGCACGCAGGTCGGTGCTGATCTCTTCAACTCGACGCTGAGCTTCGCTAGAAAAGCTAACCGCGAGCCCCGCAACGAGGCATAATGGAATTGCTACGGCGACGCGAATTTGCCATCCGTCGATGTATGCCAAGAGTCGTATGGCTAAAGCCAGAGCGATTAGCACGCCTGTCTTAGATAGCGTGATCAGGAAAACATCAGCAAAAAGAACAACGGCAACAACGCCAGCGCAAACTGCTGTCAAATTCTGCTTCGTTCGCAAAAGTTGAATTGAATATATTCCTAAGCCAAAAGCACATAGTGAGAAGCAGGTACTTTGAACGGCATTGTCCTTCACGGGTACTCCAGGGCCTTTGAACCAACCCCAAGGACCTGAACCCCACGAGAGTGACGCAATAGATAGCACAAGTAAGACCATACAAGCCGCAGCGAAACCATATGCGATGTGCATCGCTTGCCGCTGGCTGTATGTGCCTGCCATGACAATGGGAATTAGCAAAAGCTTGGCATAGTGCGATACCCCACCCGGTCCGAACGGCTGAGGTGACCAAAGCATACTAATGGCAAGGAGGGCGAACAACGATATAGGGAGTGTCGCAGCCGGAAATCGCAATATGTGACGCCAATCTTCTTGGCTGGCCGAAAACAAGCTGAATACAGTTAAAAGGGTCAATGCGATTGCGGTGCCAGTCGTTGTTATGGGAAGCATAAAGGCTGTCAGGATAGCACTAGATTGGCGGCCTCTCTCTACGATCAAGAATATCCGCTTATCCATCGTTGCGCCTGCAGAGGTTTCTTTGTCGAATTTACAAGGTGAGGAGCACCCTTGTAGTAGGGAGTCAAGACATCATCTTGGAACTCGTTGGTGCACAGGAGGATTGGCGCAATCGGCTCTCGATGCTCGGCTGACCTGGCAGCTTAAATGCGTCATAGTCTGAAGCATACGCTCAGCTGTCCGGCTCCCGCCCGGAGGGCCATTTGCGAACTGAGGTGAGCAAGGATGGACTGGTTGATAGCGCTTCTTGCGATCTTCCTGTTCGCAGGTGGGCACGACCGAGGCGCGTTTTGGCTAATGACTCTCGCTGTAATTGTAGGGATCAGCAGTGTCGTACTGCGCCTTCGCAGCGGCTACTCTGATTCCCAATCGTGGCTTCCACCCAAGCTGGTCATCGTTGCAGTCTTGGCAAGCGCGGCGCTGTGGCTCGGTGCCCGAGCTGCAATGTTCTGACCCGTGCTCTACGCGCTAGCCTTTGATTCTTCATCTCCAATGAGATCGTACCAAATAGGTCGAGCAGGAAGTTGCACGGGAGAAGTCATCGCTTCACGTGCCACAAGACAGGCAATGTTTCGGCCCAAGAGCGAGATGTTGGTTGGGGGGCACCAGCTTGCCTGCCCGGCTTACTACCGCGAGCGATTAAGAGAGTAGACGAGGTCCCGCGAGACTGTACGCTTAGCAAGATGCTAAAAACTCGGAGAGAGCCACGATTTCATCGGAATCGAACCTACCAGCGCGAGTAGCTTGTTTTTGACAATCAGCGCGACTTGGAGTTAAGCGGTTCTGGGCAGGGTTTGTCTAAGCGATCGGAGCCAGCAGTCTTGACTAATCGCTGGCGCCATCGACACTGTGTAATGTGATAGCAACCTGTTCGTACCGTCAAGAGGGGCCCGCGATATGAAGAAGCGTATTGCATTGATCACCGGGGTGACGGGCCAGGATGGCGCATATCTCGCCGAGTATCTGCTATCGCTGGGCTATATCGTGCACGGTATCAAGCGGCGCTCGTCTTCATTCAACACTGCTCGCGTAGATCATCTTTATCAGGACCCGCATGTCGGCAACGTGCCCTTCCTAATGCACTATGGCGACATGACGGATTCTACCAATCTGATACGCTTGGTGCAGCAGATCCAGCCGACCGAAATTTACAATCTCGCCGCGCAAAGCCACGTTGCAGTCAGTTTCGAGAGCCCCGAATATACCGCTAACGCGGATGCAGTCGGTGTGCTGCGGCTTCTAGAAGCGATCCGCATTCTTGGTCTGGAGAACGAGACGCGATTCTACCAGGCCTCGACCTCCGAGCTCTACGGCCTCGTGCAAGAAATCCCGCAGAAGGAGACCACGCCGTTTTATCCTCGCTCGCCTTACGGTGTTGCAAAGCTCTACGGCTACTGGATCACGGTGAACTACCGTGAAGCTTATGGCATGTTCGCATCAAACGGGATCCTATTCAATCACGAGAGTCCAACGCGGGGGGAGACTTTTGTCACCCGCAAGATCACCCGCGGCGTCGCCCGCATAGAGGTTGGCTTGGAGGACACACTCTACCTCGGCAATCTGGAGGCCAAGCGCGACTGGGGACATGCGCGGGACTACGTTGAGGGCATGCACATGATCCTCCAAGCCGAAAAACCTGACGACTTTGTGCTCGCTACAGGGGAGATGCGCTCAGTGCGGGAGATGGTTGAGCTCGCCTTCGCACAGGTCGGACGCCGCATCGAATGGCGTGGCAAGGGCGTCGAAGAATCCGGCGTCGATGCCAAGAGTGGCAAAACTATGGTAAAGGTAGATCCTGCCTATTTCCGGCCCACCGAGGTCGATTTGCTCATCGGCGACGCCAGCAAAGCGCGTCAGGTACTCGGCTGGAAGCCGAAGCGGAATTTTTCCCAGCTGGTCGAGGAAATGATGGCGAGCGATCTAGCCGAAGCAAAACGGGACGCCGGAAGTGGCAAGCATACCGTTTAAGTTAAAGGGCAAGAGCGTCTATGTCGCCGGCTCTGGCGGCATGGTCGGCAGGGCGCTCGTGCGCAGGCTCGCGCTGGAGGACGTTAGGCTCGTGACGGTGGAGCGGCGCGAGCTCGATCTCCGCAACCAAGCTGCTGTGTTCGACTGGTTCGCACAGACGCGGCCGCAAATCGTGTTCCTCGCCGCCGCCAAGGTTGGAGGCATCATCGCCAATGACACGCTTCGCGCGGAGTTCATCTACGACAATATCGCGATCGCGGGGAACGTTCTCCATGCGGCGCATCAAAGCGGCGTTGAGAAGCTGATGTTTCTCGGCTCCTCCTGCGTCTATCCCAAACTGGCGCCGCAGCCTTTGCGTGAGGACTTGATACTATCAGGTCCGCTGGAGCCGACCAACGAACCCTACGCAATCGCTAAGATTGCTGGCATCAAAATGGCGGAGGCTTATCGCAGTCAGTATGGCAGCGACTTCGTCAGCGTGATGCCGAGCAATCTTTATGGACCGGGCGACAATTATCACCCCGAGCATAGCCATGTTGTCGCCGCTTTGATCCGGCGCTTCCATGAGGCGAAGCTAACGGGTGCTAAAAGCGTGCTGGTCTGGGGCACCGGCACACCTAGGCGCGAGTTCCTCTACATCGACGACATGGCGGATGCTTGTGTGCACCTCATGAAGAACTATTCCGGCGCCGGTCTTATCAATATCGGCACCGGAAAGGACATCGCGATTTCTGGGTTCGCCCGACTCATCGCAGATATCGTCAATTACCGAGGTGAGATCACTTTCGACACATCGAGGCCCGACGGCACGCCGCGCAAGCTACTCGATATCAGCCGCCTCGAAGGGCTTGGCTGGCGCGCGAAGACCTCCCTCGCGGACGGGCTGAAGCAAACATACGCAGCATACCTGTCATTCGCGCACAAGACACTCAATCCCGCTTAGTACATCGCGAGCTGTTCACAGGGTCTGCAATCGCATCTCGAAGAGGGCTTACTTCGGAGATGATTTGATCTTTCGCCCCCCCCCGTGTTTCGGCGGTCTGGTTGCATCGGCGTAAGTATTGGCTCCGCTCGTACTAATCTGCTCTCTCCATTCAAGCGACTATCGTAGGCTTGTCCTTCGATGAGCTGCTCCCAGCTCATTGTCACGATTGGTGTATTGCAGTCCTCCACGTTCACCGCTCTGTTAAATGCCGTTTGAAGCGTCCTGCGGTTTGATGCCGTTTGGCAGGGGTGCGCAGAGCATTAATTTCCTTTGCCAGGAGAAGGCGCCGAAGCTGTGCTCCGTTAAGCAGCGCCTCGAATACTGCGAAGATCTCACGAGCCTGAACATAGACTTCCATGCTGATAGCATGCTGATCGAAGCCGTACGATCTGAAACGGGCTTCGATATCATGTGCTGCAGAAGGGTCTAGCTGCCAGTCCAGGGCGTTACCGATAGTGTAGATTTCAGCCACATCCTGAAAGTCCGGGGCAATGCCCACCAGATCGACCCGGCGAAGGATCATCTCGACGGCCTTTTGGCGATAGGTGCTCAGGACCCTATGCCGCAGGATCCGATAACGTTGCATTTCCCAGGACAGTTCTGCGATGTCGATCGCGAGCAGCCATTCGATAGCAGATTTGGGATCGAGGTCGCGGAAGATTGCGGCTTGAAGGGCCTTATAGTGGTCGATGCTCTCTCCAGGTAGAAGTTGGGGCGGAGGACATAACGCTTCGTATTGAGGCGGCAAGATGCTCGCCGGATGCGGTTTACGCAGATCGACCGGACCATTCATTGACCTTGCGCCTCCAATGGCGGACGCGGCGGGAGAGCAACCGGTGGGCCTTCCGTCAGATGGATGGGGCTAGCCTCCCAAAGCTCCTTCGCGATCGGAAGGGGCACAATTTGTAGATTGGTCCACCAAGCTCTTTCATTTCCGTGCCGGTGCAGGGATTGGTGGTGAGAGCGGCAGAGCGGCACCGTGAACTCGTCGCTGACCTTGCGTCCCAAGGATCGTGGCTGGGCGAACTTGAGGTGATGCGCATCGGTGGGGGTCTTCAGGCAGACGAGGCACCCCTGGCTGCGGATGAAGGCGAGGTGATCCTTGCTGCGTCTTCGAGGCGGCTCTTTCGGGAAGGCGAGGCCTGCTTGCTCTTGCCAAGCGGGGGCGGGAGCTGCATCGATGTTGCTGGAACCGTTCCCAGGGCCTCCGTCGGGAAGAGCGGGTGCGGAGGACCGGGGCTGTTGTTCCGCCGAATGGATGTCGGGCAGAGGGGCGTCCTCGACCCTCCGTTGGTAGGCGGCCTCGAGCACCCGAGCGTCAGCCTCCAAAAGAGTGTTTTTGAGGGGAAGGCTGACCCTGGCCCAGGCGAGCAGTTCGTCGTCGTCCTCTTGGGCGGATAGCTGCCTCAGGAGCCCGTCCAGGAGTTCCGCGGAACGTTCGGGCGCCAATACCGCGGGTCGGTTCAGAACGCCGCCAGGCGGCCTCCTCTTCGGTCCTGACGCGGCCTGCGGCTCGGGGGCAGCGGGAGGCTCGGTGACAACGTCAGGGGCGTCCAGATCGTCCTCCCCGGCAATCCCGACCAAGGCAAACAGGGCATACCTGCGCGCATAGGTCAGCGCGGAGCCCATCCGGTGCGGCGCTTCGACCTCCTTGGCGGCGCAGACCGGAAGGTCCGAGGAGATCCATTCCCCCGAGGCGTGGGCGAGCAGGGTGGTGAGGTGGATCTGACCGGTCGGCTGCTCGATCCGGGTGGTCTGGATGGTGGCGATCTCTTGCTGGCTCAGCGTCTTGCGGACGATGTCCAGCCCGCTCGCGAGGGAAGCGTAGCGGAAAGTCCGATCGTCCTCCCTCGGGAAAGGCGACCTGATGACGGCGGTCAGGGTTTTCTCGGGGTTGGTGAGCTCGGCCTGGGCTCGGGCGAGGGCGGCTGCGATGGTCCCGATGCGCTCACTGGACTGATGCATGGGAGCCCTCCGACAGCTGAGTCTCGAAGCTGATCGCGCCGGCTTTGGATCGCTTGGCTTTGATGCCGTGGCCCGTCGCCTCCTTCGCGTCCTCAGGCATCAGCTTTTTCAGATCAGCTTTGGCCGTCTCGTGCTCGCCGTGGGCCTCTCGGGTCCGCAGGTAGGTCGCCGCCAGTTCAGCCCATTGGTTGGAGGTTGACATATCGACGACCTTGACGGCGTCCAGGCGCGGCCGGGGTGTCTCGATATTGAAGAGGATAGGCGGTTCGCCGCTTTGGACGCAGCGCCAGAACTTCTTCTCGGCCGTGAGCAGGAGGTGCTGATAAAGGGGATCAGCGTGGATCTTGATCTCAACCCATTTACCGCCACCGGTGATGATCGAGAGCACCGAGCTGCGGGACGCAGTGACCCACATGTTGTGTTGCAACTGGGCCATGTGCTTCTCGGCCGCCGCTTCCTCTGTGAAGGCCCAGGGCAGCATGAACTTGGCTTCGAACACAGCACCGGTCTGCTCGACGGTCCCGTCCAGCGTTGCCGCCATCCATTTGTGCACAGGGTGCCGAACACGCTTCTGAATGTCCTTGACGGTGTGACCGCTCGCGCGCTGGTACCAGCCGCGGTTCAAGACCTCAGTCACGGTCCCGAGCTGAACGATCAGATTGTCTGAGAGATCCTGAGGTTCTGTTTCGCCACGTTTTTCCCGCCACAGGCGGATGAGGTTCTCCTGGTCATCCCCCATGATGATGCGAGCATCCGAGCCGCCGATGAAGTGGCGGCGGTCGTTCGGGTTGAACCTGATGATTTGATTTGGCGCGTCGGCGCCATTCGTTTGAAGCGTTGTCACCGGTATCTCCTACGCAGGACCAAGCGGCCTACTTGCCGCACTGCCTGAAGCCCCGCATCCGCGAGGCAAGATACCGGCGCGATGATTGGCGTTGGCGCCCGGTCGAATCAGTAACGCTCCAATCGCCTTCGAATTCCAGTCCTTTCTGCAGCAATATCATTGCTCGTTGTAGCGGCAGGAATGGCTCTTGTTCTCCAGCTTGGCGTAAGGACAACCAAAGGCTGACCAGCATAAGGCGACAAAACGAAGCCAATTTACGCCTCAAGAGCAAATAGCTGGATGCAAGGGCACGGCGCAGACAAGAATCCCGTCTACCCGCGATATGTTGAAATAAAGCAGTGATTGTCGGAAGATCGGTCGTATCCCTTCCAGCGTGGGCAAGAGAGCTTATGCGTCCGGCAGTCTTCTTTGATCGTGATGGCGTCCTCAATGAGGACGACGGCTATGCTTTTGATCCGGACAAGATCCGGTGGGTGGAAGGAGCCCAACAGGCGGTCAAAGCAGTCAATGACGCCGGGTATCTAGCGTTTGTAGTGACAAACCAATCAGGAATTGCGAGGGGCTTTTACGAGGAGAGGCATGTTCGCAATTTGCACGAATGGATGTCGCGTGAGCTTGAAAGCTTTGGCGCGCATATCGATGCGTTCGAATTCTGCCCGCATCATCCCGATGGTCCGATTGAGCGTTACCGTGTCCTCTGCAACTGTCGTAAGCCGCAGCCTGGGATGATCAGGGCCCTGCTTGAACGGTACCCGGTTGATATCGATGCTAGCTTCATGATCGGCGACAAGCAGAGTGATCTTGATGCGGCGCAAGCGGCCGGCATCGCGGCCTATCTGTTTGATGGGGCAAACCTCCATTCGTTCATCGCCCCGCTTTTAACAGACCGGTCTCCCGATCCTCCGCCTCAAATACTGTCGCGTCGAGGGGGGGACAGGAACGAGGATTGATGCGGTCGATCTGCGATCGACGGATCGATTGCCAGCTAGCGAAATTCGGGAGGGATATTGGCGTCAAAGCGACAAATCGAAGCCAATCGCGAAAATGCAGCGAAGAGTACCGGCCCGCAAACGAGCGCTGGGAAAATTATAGCAAGCCGCAACGCTTATCGGCATGGACTATCCCGTTGGGACGAAACCGCTGGCTCTGGGTTCGATGAGTTCGATGCAGTTCTTGCCGAGCAGCTCAAAGGCGCGGATATGAAAGCCGCGCTTCAAGATTTGGCTCAAGCCAGGGGCCGACAGGATCGCCTGCGAGCTCTAAGGCTAGGCTTGATCCTGACCGTGGTTGAGGGCGCTGAACCGAAGCAAATAAGATTTCTGTCGGGCTTGGAGCGTTATGAGAAGGCTGCGCTTTCGCGGCAGCGGCGGGGGCTCAAACGCTTAAAGCGGCACAAGGTGTGAGGATCACAAGCGGGTCAAAACCATAGAACTCAAGTGCGCCTTCAAGCCGCCGGAACATCATCCGATTGGACGGTTTGCGCTCCCCTGCTAGTATTCAAAGACTTGGAGGCTACATGAACTACATGTTCCCACTGCTGGCCGTCGCCATCACCATCGGACTTTTTGTGGTCTACGCGATGGTGCGGGAGAACTTTCGCCGATCCCGGCCCGCGGATGAAGTTCCTCGCTGGCCGGATTCCAGTCTGAGGTAACCGGCCCAATGACTTACGTCGGTACTACCACCGGACACCCGCCCCACGAGGGCCAACGGTGGCCAAGCGTCATTCATCGAAAAACCGAAATTTCCCTTGCGCCGTCGGGCAAAACAATGGCTTATGAGGTGCTGGTCTAGCCGTAAATGGAGCCCAGCCCATGGTCGACGAATGCAAAGCTTTGTCCGATTTGCCGGAAGTAGCTAAGCTTAACGGAGAATTCCAAAGGAATTACGGGAAGCTTCTTGGAGCTTTCTTGTATCTGCGTTCGATCAACGCCGCCCGTGGACGCCCCTGGTTCTTGGCTGCCTTGCTGTCGGCGATTTGCTCCGCGGCGATCGCGTGGCTGGGGAGGCGGGGCATCTCGCTATGAGCTGCGGACGAGAGGCCGGAGACGATTAGCCAATCGGGGCAAAGGATTTCCCTCCCAGAGTCGACGTAAATCAAAGGGCGTGCGACTCACGACAAAGCGACAGCCTTTCTCCAGCTGCGTTAGCTCTAACCTGTAAGCGCTAAGGTGAGCAGGCGAGGGGACCGCTCAAACTACCCCGCCGAAGTCGATGCCTTCTTTGGCGAGCTGTTCAGCTTCCTCGGCCGATGCGGCAGGCTTCGTATCCAGATAGGGATGCTCAGAGGCGGGCAGGATGGTGCGGATGTTCTTGCCATCCGCCCGCCTGATGCGGGCAACCCAACCTCTTTGGCCGTGCTCAACTTGCTCGATGTGGTACTGCTTGTACGTAATCATGACTCTCAAACGCAACAGACGCGGACGCAGATCGCGTCTAAATTTATATGAACCAGCGCCGTCCCACAACCGGCGTTAAAGTCAACTCAACCTGCTCCAGACTGAGCCGGGCTCTCATCGGTTTCTAGGGCTTACAGAAAAACCCGCCGGCTTGCAGGCCGGCGGGAGTTAACTGAGATTGCAACCGCTTTCGCGATCGCCTCATCACCATAGCACAGTGCATATCGGACGGGAACCTGGGTCGTCCGCGGGCAACCGAGAAGACTCGAAATAGGCCGACACGTGACCTCCCCTGCGGAGGAGCGCTTAACTTGTTGCCAACTGATCTAGATTTGCGTTCGCACGATTCTCAGCCGGCTCTCGCATATCCTGTTGCCACCGGGCGCGGTTTGGCCTAATTGCCCCGTTCTTTAGCTCCGCTGAGGTCAATATGGGGGCAGCTGTGAAACTTGCTGTAATTGGTTGCATCGCGTTCGCGATATGCTGTGCGCTCGTCCTGAAGGTCAATATCGATCAGGTAAAAAGGTACCAGAGTACGAGTTCGAAGGGTCGGAACTAGCGCTCGAGTTCGCGTGTGTTTCTGCTATCAAAAACACTCGGTGTCCTGAGCATACTGCCAAATTTCTTGGCAGCCGTTGGCCTCATTGGTTGTGTGCTGCTCCTGACGCGCTTCGTACTTATTGGCCGGAGGCTTACCGTCTTTTCTCTGCTGGCGCTCGCGATATGCGGGTTCAGCCGAGTGGGAGGGCTGCTGCTTGAGCCACTCGAAAACTGTTTTCCGCCTTGGGTACCGACCGCCGACGCTCCTACCGGAATTGTCATTTTGGGGGGAGCTACAAAGCCGGAAATTTCTTCTTTGCGAGGCTCGCCCGTTTCGGACATTGGGATCGACCGGGTAATCACGGGCGCAGCTCTCGCCCGCCGCTATCCCACCGCGCGCATCATCTACTCCGGCGGCAGTCCTGAGATACTATCCAGCGATCTCCGGGAAGCTGACTTCGCTGGGCAGATACTCAGCGACTTGGGCGTCTTAAAGGAACGTGTTCAGATCGAAGCCAGATCACGTAACACAGCTGAGAACGCAACCTTCTCGAAGGCGCTAGCTGCTCCTCGCCCCGGGGACCGTTGGCTGCTGGTCACCTCCGCTTATCACATGCCCCGGGCTGTGGGACTATTCCGCAAGGCAGGTTTCCCGGTAGAGCCAGTGCCGACGGCTTGGCTAACCGGAGGGCGCACTTCTTGGCTCGACCTTGGTAATTTTGCTCCCTCGCTCCTGCTTACGCATATCGCGACACGCGAGTGGCTTGGACTTGCGGTCAATCGAGCCGCTGGAAAAACGGAAGAGCTACTGCCTGCGCCCAACAGAAAGAAACTTTGAACCTTTTGCGCGGGGCAGAATACATCTTATGGTTGCCAGTCAATTTTACCTGGAGAAGTCACCTATGAGACCTCTCTCACCAATTGCTATTGCGCTTCTTATTGGTCTAGCCTGCTTATCTTGCTCTTCAGCGCTAGCCCAAGCAACGCGTACTTGGGTGTCTGGAGTTGGCGATGACGCTAACCCTTGTAGCCGCACAGCTCCTTGCAAGACATTCGCGGGCGCGATTTCTAAAACCGCAGCCGGCGGTGAGATCAGTGTTCTTGACCCCGGGGGATTTGGCGCAGTCACGATTACCAAATCGATCAGCATCACCAACGACGGCGCAGGGGAAGCAGGCATCTTGGCGTCCGGCACGAACGGCGTCATCGTCAACGCTGGAGCGAACGACCTTGTTAGCCTGCGCGGCCTCGTCATCGACGGCGCCGGTACTGGCCTCAATGGGATTCGCTTTCTCGCTGGTGCCGGCCTCAACATCCAAAACTGCATCATCAAAAACTTCGGCGGGGCTGGAAATGGCATTCAGTTCACACCCAGCGCCACGTCTCGACTCTCAGTGTCCGATACGGTGATCTCGGGCAACGGGATTGGCTCTACCGGAGGAGGAGTTTTAGTCGGTGCGCAAAACGCCGGTTCAAATACCATAAGAGCATCATTGAACGGCGTTCAGCTTCAAGCAAACGGCTTCGGCGTTAAGGTGGATAGCACCGGAGGAACCGGCGCGGTATACTTAACGTTGCGCAACGCTATGATTACTTCAAGCAGCGGCAATGGTGTTTGGGCCTTTGCGCCACAAGGTGCGTCGATAAGCAGGATCATGGTTGATCGAACCGGTGTTGTTAACAATGGTGGAACGGGCATCCTGTCCGACGGCACTCCGTCCGGAATCTTGATGAACTCCAGCGTCGTCAGTGGGAACTCGACCGGCATCAGTTTTGTAAATGGAGCTTCGTTGTCCTCTTACAAGAACAACGCAATCCTGCTCAACATCACGAGCGATGGGGTTCCGACCGGAACCGTGCCACCGCAATGATGAGAGCTCTCTTGTAGTAAGACTAATTTGGTGACCATACATGCGAAGCCAGTCCCACAGCTATTCGCGGAGGTCTTCATGCTTAACCACTCTTCTTGGCTAGGTTCGGCAACTTCGCGTCATCGATTTCTTCTCATACACATCGCCAGTTGGAAATGGGACTGATCTCGCGGTCAATTGGGCCTCTTCGTGAGACCGATGTTTTCTTGCCCGTCCCGAATGCCTCTTAACCTCGAGAAACTTCGGCAGTCCCGCCGAGCTTGGCAGTCTTGAGCCGCAAAGCCGGCTTCTCGATTAGTATCCATGAAGTCGATACGGCCACTGTCGTCAGAAGAATGCTCCACAGAATCGGCTCCCAAGTTTTCGAAGTCTCCGTGTCGAAAGCCCAGAAGATTGGTAGATGGTAGAGATAGAGCCCATAGCTCGTTCGGCCGATGGCTCTGAGTGGCGCGAAAGAAAGGATGGCATTGCCAAGGCCTTTCAGACCAGCCAAAGAGAGCGCCACCAGGAACAGCCCCGGGGCCGTGAGCAAAACCCAGAACCAATATTGAGGGCCCGCGTGAAGGGCGGGGAAATGATAGATCAGCCCACCAGCGCCGATGCAAACTGTGCCGACGAGTAGGAAGCGTCGAGGTCTTGATCTGACTTCGGTCTCGAACATCGCGATGAGCGCGCCGATCGCCAAGTAGCAAATCTGGAAGGGCGTCCAGCGGAAAATGACTTCATTGCGCCATTCGGTCTGAGAGGCAAACTGATAGACGAGGACCAGAACTGCCGGAAGAACAATTGCGCATGCGATCAGCTTAAGCGCGCGACCCTTGGGCACGAAAAGGATGATCAGCGGCCAGACGGCGTAGAACTGCTCCTCTAAGGCCAACGACCACGTATGTCTCAGCGGATGCAGCGTGTGGTCGTAAGGAGCGTAAAAATTGTACCAGTATGTTCCAGCTGCAACTGTCCCCCAGTCCGGCCGGACGACAGCAAAAATTGCGATCACAATGTACATAGGTGGCAAAATGCGGAGGGCTCGCCGCTTCCAGAACTCCAAAAGCGCGTCGTCGGTGCCTCGATTGGCGAGCAACCCGCGCGTTATAAGGAAGCCTGACAGGCAGAAGAATACGTTTACTGCGAGTCCGCCCCAAGCAGTAGGCATGAACGCGGCCCAGTCGGGCAAATGGCCGTGGACGACCGCTAAGGCTGCTAGAGCGCGGACACCGTCGAGCGCAGGAATGCTGTCGCGCTGAGCGTACATGCCCATCCGTTATCATGCCGCCTTTTATTGGGAAAGGTCCGAGCCGGCGTACCCGCCCGCCTAATTCGGAATATGGAAGTAGCGAAACCGGCTCCCTCCGCGGTCATCAGCGCCCCTGAATGGAGGTCGGGAAGAAATCGATCAAGCTCGACAAATTAAAAGGGCAGTCCCCTTTGATGAACGGGCCTGCCTCCCAGGCTAACATTCGACGGGCGGCCGCTCGCAAGGATATCGATCGCTCATCGCTGTTTTGAACTTTCGTTGGGGCAGTCTAGCGCCTCCTGCTTTGCAAGAACCGGCGTAACAGTCTGATGGGGTCGGCTCCTATAGCTTCAGCTATGGCGATGAACTCAATGACATCCAGACGACGTTCCCCGCCCTCATATTTCGCTATGAAGGACTGCGGTTTGCGGACTTTCTTGGCTAGTGCGTGCTGACGTATGCCCGCTTTATGCCGCGCTGCGACAAGAAGGGCAATCAGGCGGCCATATTCGGCGGATTTGAGGGACTTTTCCATGGCCGCCGGGGCTGTTGATTCGGCGGCAGTCAATTTGATCCCGTAATGGGATTATCCCAAAATAGGATTGGATTAACCGTGAGCTGCGAAGCTGGGCGCCCGGCCCGTAGTGTGCTGGACTTGCAGGGCGAGCGGAGCGCAAGTGCACGCATCGCTCAAAAGAAGGAGTTTTACAGTGCTGCTTGAACTGAATCAGAATCCCCTGACGCCCCATTCTAGCGCCTCCAGCGTTCGGGAGCAGGCGCTCTTCCATCTGTTGCTTGGCGAGCTCATGGCCGCGCGCTGGCGGCAGGGCCGGCACGACATAGAGGTCCTGAAGAGCGAGGTCGATCGGAGCGGTTACGATATCGTACTGGAAGCCAATGGGGTCCTCCGGCACATCCAGCTGAAGTCGAGCTTTTTTGGCTCCGCTGTCCGCCACGTGACCGTCAGCACCCGGTTGCTTGAAAAGCCCAGTGGCTGTGTCATTTGGCTTGAGGTCGACCAGCGCACACTGGCCTTCGAGCGCTACTTCTGGTTCGGCGGCCAGCCGGGGGAGCGGCTGCCGGATCTGGGCTCGAAGGTCAGCCGTCATACGCGTGGGAACAGCAGCGGGCAGAAGCCCGAACGTCCCATGCACCGTGACCTCGGCAAGTCCTGTTTTTCGACTTTGAGTGGGGCGGACGAGTTGCTCGTCAAGTTGTTCGGGTAGGTTTACCTTCAACGACACTGATATCGTATAGCTGAAGGAGCTCGTCTGTATTCCAGATCTTCTCCGGAACGATGATTGGCTTACCGACCACCGCGGGGTCGTTCTGATCGACCAGCTCGCCGGCTCGTTCCAAGAGGCGCCAGATATTGCGCCACGCGCTCTTGTTGCCATGAAGAGCCGCACTGTAGTTCTTCAGCAGGATGGCCTCGGCAAAGGGTACCTTTTGTCGACGGCCATCTATGGTGAGTGTCACGCGCTCCATCGCAACCCGTTTAAAGATGGCGATCACGCTTTCCTTCGATGATCCATTCTGCTGTCTCATTCAATCACCTCTAGCTTGTCGTGTCGGCTTCAACGGCGAGTTGGGGTTCTAATCGGTAGTCCGAACCCGCTTCACAATGATCGGACCTGCGTACTTTGGAGTCGCTCTCAGAATAAGTCGGGATCGTTCCATGAGGTCGATAAACCTCTTAAACTCGCTCGGATCCCCCTCCATCGCATTGTGAAGAATGCGGCGGACCATTAATTCTCTTCGAGAGATGGTGCGCCCATCCTTTGTTCTTTGGACGCCATCAAGGAGCTCATTGAGGCTGATCCCACAGGGCCGCTTCGGCCGCCCCTTCGGATTTCCTGACGTTCCCTTTTGAAACTGCGCATGTTTCGGTGGGCATTTATAACCGATCAGGTAACCCGACGGAGCTTCGTCGGCTTCAAGAGAAGGGACTGAAGTATTGTCTTCTTCCATATGTCCTCGCGCAGGTTTGGAGCCCGAGCGAGGAGTAGCATCAACGGCCGAAGAGAGCGCTCACGACAATTGCGCAATGATGTTCGAGGTCGAGGGCAATGCTCAAGTGAGCCCTTGAGCTTGCATGGACGTTCAAGCCGCTCTGATCTCCGCAAGCTCCTCAAAAGTCTCCTGCATGGGATAGAGCGAGGCCTTCTTTCCGGTGTACTGCTCCCAGCGCCGCACCGCGACATCGACGTAAGCGGGGTCAAGCTCGATCGCCCGGGCAACGCGGCCGGTCTTTTCGGCCGCGATCAGAATCGTTCCGCTGCCACAGAAGGGGTCAAGGACAATCTGGCCCCGCTTGGAGCAATCCTTGATGGCATCGGCCACCATGGCCACCGGCTTCACCGTCGGGTGCAGCTTCAGCTCCTCGAGGCGCCCCGCCTTCATACTGGTTGCGCCCTCATAGTCCCAGACGTTGGTCCGGTAGCGCCCGTGCTGACCGAGTTCGAAAGTATTGGTATGTGCGTCCGATCCGTTCTTCCAGACGAATACCAGCTCATGCTTGGAGCGATAGAACGATCCCATACCAGCGTTGGTCTTGTTCCAGACGCAGAGGTTCTTGAGCTCCGCGTAATGCTTATCGCCCGCATTCAACATTTCCCGCATATGCCGCCAATCCATGCAGATCTGATGGATCGAGCCGTCCTTCGAGTAGTAGCAAAGCAGCCGGAAGGTCTTTGAGAGGAACGTGGTGAATTCCTCCTCGCTCATTTCCCCGGAAGCCATGGCAAATTCACGATGCTTGATAGCGCCCAGCCCCGAGACATTACCGCCAATGCGAACGTTGTAAGGTGGATCGGTGAAAATGAAGTTGGCCCGCTCGCGATCCATGAGGGTGTCGTAGACCGCGCGGTCGGTCGCATCCCCACAGAAAAGGACGTGCTTTCCCAGCCGCCACATGTCTCCGAGCCGGCTGACGGGCGGACCTTCACCGCACTCCGGGATCCGGTTCTCCGGCTGCTCGCTTTCGTCGTCGAAGTTCTCGATAATGCAATCGACCTCGGCAGCCTCGAAGCCCGTCAGATCGAGGTCGAATCCCACGTCTGCGAGCTGCTTAAGCTCGATCGCAAGGATTGCATTATCCCAGCCGGCCTTTTCAGCGAGGCGATTGTCCGCAAGAACATAGGCCCGCTTGTCGGTCTCGCTCAGGTGGGAAAGGCGAACGCAGGGGACCGTCTGAAGATTCAGCAGGTTTGCAGCTGCAAGACGTCCATGGCCTGCGATGACCTGGCCTTCATCATCGATCAGAATGGGGTTGTTAAACCCGAACCGTTCGATGCTCTGTACGATCTGCTTGACCTGCTTCGCCGAATGGGTGCGGGCATTGCCGGCATAGGACTTTAAAGTGTCAATTGACAGCTGCTCGATCTGCAAAGGTTCTCTCCCGAATTGAGTTCGCTTGAGGCGGAATGCCCCGGGAGGTTTTTGCAGATCGAGCCTCGAATTGCGCTCACGGAAAATCAGGAATTGCAGGTCGCAGGATGATGCGGAAACTGGCGCTCGATCTCCGCATCGAAGTCCTCGGAATCTCTGCGGTCCACCTCGGAGAGACTGCGGCGCTTCCACGTGGTGTGCTTATTCGCGAGGGTCCTCCCATCGATATTCTTGAGGCGCTTCCGGGCCCAATGCGCCAAGTGCCCGTACGCCCGCCCGCTGATAGCGACATGATCGGCGGTGCGCTGCTTTGCCACGTGACGTGCCTTAAGCCGCCGGCACAGCCACGGATAGATCCGGTCGACCTGCTCGAGCGTAAAGTCCTCAAGTGCTGGGTGGTTGGGAGGGCGGCCGCGGCGCTTCTTGGAGGGAGGTTCGTGCCGGACCAGCCATGGCGGATCGTTGCGAAGGTGCTGCTGATCGAACGGAATGCCCATGCTCATTTTCTCCTTGCGGCTTGTTGGCGTGGAGAAATGCTAGCCCAAGATGAAGCTTCCGCGCAGAGCGGCTCGCCGCGGTGGTAAACGCTCAAAATCCGATATTGCGGATTCGGAGGGCTATGGGGGTAGCGGGCGAGTTCAGTTGGCGAATGTAGAGGCCTCCTATTGGATTTTCGGAGTTCGTCACAAGGCCGTGACAAGTGCTGGTCCAAGATCTCGGCAAGAAGCACCCCAGGCGGTCAAGCGTGGTCGACCTTCTGCTCAGCTGCTCCGGCTAAGGGGAGATCGGGGAGGCGTCGTGCGCATCAAGGCCGTGGGTGCCGGATCGCTTCCCTGCTTCAGCTCGACATATTCGCTGTTCTTTGAGCAAGAATTCGCTGATCGCAGTTTGAAATTCCCTGTTATTTTCTATCCCGCGTCTCGCCGGAGGCGCACAAGTCCCGGAAATCTCGGGGTTTTTGCGCGGATCTACGGTTAAACGAGGATCAGCTTTTGCAAATATTCGCTGTTACTGGAGCAAGGTCGACTACCGCTCGTCCGCGATCACCTTGCCGTCGTTCGGGAGCGCGCCGGGACCGAGCAGTTCGACCGCGCCGCCGAGCTTCGTCACGGCACGCAAGGTGCCGGCGATCTCTTCGCGCAACGCCTCACTCGCGGCCGCCGTCTCCGCCTTCAGTGTCATCGCGTCGGTCTCGCCTTGCCGCGTGACGACCAGACGCAGTCTTCCGAGCTCGGAATGCCGCTTGCCGATCTCGGCAACCTGCTCGGGACGGACGAACATGCCCTTGACCTTCGTGGTCTGGTCGGCGCGGCCCATCCAGCCCTTGATGCGCATATTGGTCCGACCGCAAGCGCTCGCGCCCGGCAGTGCTGCGGTGAGATCACCGAGAGCGAGCCGGATCCAGGGATGATGCGGGTCGAGCGAGGTCACCACGATCTCGCCGACGTCGCCGGGCGCCACGGGATCGCCGGTGCCGGGCCTGACGATTTCCAGGATCAGGTCCTCGTTCACGACCATACCCTCATGCGCCTCGGTCTCGAACGCGATGAGGCCGAGATCGGCAGTGCCGAAGGCCTGATAAGCGTCGATCCCGCGCGCCTTGATCTCGGCCTGGAGCGAGGGCGGGAACGCCGCGCCCGAAACCACCGCGCGCTTGATCGAGGAGACGTCGCGGCCGGCGCTTGCCGCGGCATCAAGCAGGATCTTCAAGAAATCCGGCGTGCCGCTGTAGCCGACCGGCCGGTAGGCCTCGATCAGCTCGAATTGCTGTTCCGTGTTGCCGGGGCCGGCCGGGATCACCGCGCAGCCGAGCGCGCGCGCCGAGGCATCGAAGATGAAGCCCCCGGGGGTGAGGTGGTAGCTGAAGGTGTTGAGGACGACGTCGTCGGGGCGGAACCCTGCCGCGAACAGCGCCCGTGCACCGCGCCAGGGGTCGGCCTGCCGTCCCTCCGGCTCGAAGATCGGGCCGGGGGAGGTAAAGAGGCGGGCGAACGAGCCGGGGGCTGCCGTCACGAAGCCTCCGAAGGGCGCAGACGCCTTGTGCAGGGCGGGCAGTTCCGACTTGCGCAACACCGGCAGGCCTGCCAGGGCCGTTCTGGAGGTCACGGTGGCGGGATCGAGGCCTTTGAGCCGCTCGGCATAGGCCGGGGCGGCCATCGCGGCTCGCAACACCTCCGGCAGGCGGGAGAACAGATCGGCCTCGCGCGCTGCTGGCTCACGCGTCTCGCGGGCGTCGTAATGGGCGGTCATGGCTGTTCTTTCCGTGTTGGCATCCGTTGCGCGCCGCCACCGGCATGGGTATCAGACCGCCATTGGCGAGGCCGAGAGGGGACCCGATGGCGGACGTAGGAAACATTGCGGCGGATGAGGCTGCCGATGTCGTCGCGCGCCTGAAGGGGCGCATGATCGACGAGGCGCTGCCGCTGTGGTCGACCGTCGGCTGGGATCAGGCCACGGGCGGCTTCATCGACCGGCTGTATCGCGACGGTACTGCGGATGCGGCCGCGCCGCGGCGCGTGTTCGTGCAGGCCCGCCAGATCTGGTGCTACGCCAAGGCGGCGCAGATGGGCTGGTATCCCGAAGGGCGCGCCATCGCGCTGAAGGGACTGGAGCATCTTCTGGCGAAAGCCAAAGCGCCCGACGGCCGCCCGGGCTATGTGCACCGGCTGACGCCGGAGGGCACCGTGCTCGACGGCCGGCGCGACGCCTATGACCACGCCTTCATCCTGTTCGCGCTCGCCACCGTCTACGCGCTCGACCAGGACGCGCAGGTTCGTGCCGAGATCGACGCGCTGCTCGCTTTCCTCGACGGCCACCTGCGCTCGCCGCACGGGGGCGTGCACGAAGGCCTTCCGGCCTCGCTGCCGCGCCGGCAGAACCCGCACATGCATCTGTTCGAGGCGATGATCGCGTGCTTCGAGGCGACTCACGATCTGTCGTTCCAGAACCGTGCCGGCGAATTCTTCGCGCTGTTCCTGGCCAATCTCTACGACAAGCAGAAGCGCATCCTGACGGAGTATTTCGAGGAGGACTGGTCGAAGATCGAGCCGGTCAGCGTCGAGCCGGGCCACCAGGCGGAATGGGTCTGGCTGCTGAAGGGGTTCGAACGCATCACGGGCTGTCCGACCGGACAACGGCGCGCTGAATTGCTGGCGACCGCGCTGCGCTATCGCGACGAGGCCACGGGCTGCCTGATCGACGAGGGAGATGACAGCGGCAACATCCGCCGCCACTCGCGCCGGCTGTGGCCGCAGACCGAGGTCGCGAAGGCGTGGATCGCGCAGGCCGAGTCCGGCGAGGCGGGCGCGGCCGACGAGGCGCGGACGGCGCTGGTGCGGCTGGAACGGCATTATCTCAGCCATCCCGTGCGGGGTGGCTGGTACGACCAGTTCGATCGCGACGGCAAATCGCTGGTCGACACCATTCCTGCGTCGTCGTTCTATCATGTTCTCTGCGCGGTCACGGAAGCTGACCAGGTCCTCGGCTGAGAATTAGAGCCAGCGCTTGCGCCGCTTGAAGCTCTTGAGGTTCTTGAAGCTCTTGCGCTGGTCGCCGGCGCCGCCGAGGTAGAATTCCTTGACGTCCTCGTTGTCGCGCAACTCGTCGGCGGTGCCGTCGAGCACGACCTTGCCCTGCTCCATGATGTAGCCGTGGCTCGCCACCGACAGCGCGGCGCGCGCGTTCTGCTCGACCAGCAGGATGGTGACGCCGAGGTCGCGGTTGATCTTCTGGATGATCGCGAACACCTCTTTCACCAGCAGCGGCGACAGGCCCATCGACGGCTCGTCCATCAGGATCATCTTCGGGCGCGCCATCAGCGCGCGGCCGATCGCGAGCATCTGCTGCTCGCCGCCGGAGAGGTAGCCGGCAAGGCCGGTACGCTCCTTCAGGCGCGGGAAATAGGTGAAGACCATATCGAGGTCGGCATCGACCTCGCGGTCCCTGCGGGTGAAGGCGCCGAGCTTGAGGTTCTCCAGCGACGTCATGTCGGCGACGATGCGCCGGCCCTCCATCACCTGGAAGATGCCTCGGCGGACGATCTTGTCGGGGTCGATGCCGTTGATCCGTTGGTTCTCGAACACGATTTCGCCGCGCGTGACCTCGCCGTCCTCAGTCTTGAGCAGCCCCGAGATCGCCTTCAGCGTCGTCGATTTGCCCGCGCCGTTTGCGCCCAGCAGCGCCACGATTGCGCCCTTGGGCACCTCCAGGCTGAGGCCGCGCAGCACCAGGATGACGTCGTCATAGACGACCTCGATGTTGCGCACGGCGAGGAGAGGGGCGGGTGCCACGGCGGTCGGCTTGGTGCGGGATGCTTCGAGAGTGTCGGTCATGTCGTGTGCCGCCAATTTGATACGATCGTCATGCCCGGGCTTGTCCCGGGCATCCACGTACTTCGTGCCGTGAGCTCAGAGGTGGATGGCCGGGACAAGCCCGGCCATGACGTCCGAGTTTGCGTTACCAGCCCAGCAATTCCGGCTTGCGCGGCAGCTCGACGGTCTTGACCTTCTCGAGCTTGATCGTGCCCTTGGCCATGAGATCGTTGAGGTCGCCGTCGGTCGCGCCCGAGATCTTGGTGCGATAGAGATCGACCTTCAGCGTGCCGCGATGGTCCTTGTCGGTCCAGGTCGAGGGATTGCAGACGCCTTCCATTCCGGCCGGCACCCAGTCCTTCTTCTGGTAAAAGCCCTTGGCGACGTTGTCTCCGGTGGCGCCGCCGTTCTTGGCAGCCCAGTCGATCGCTTCCTTCATGTACAGCGCCGAACAGACGGCGGCGACGTAGTGCACCGGACGATAAACCTTGCCGGTCGGGTCGGACATCTTCGAGATCTCCATCACCGTCTTCATGCCGGGCGCATCGCCGCCCCAGCTCACCGCGGTGCGCAAGGGGAAGATCACGCCGTTGGCGGCATCTCCGGCCGTCTTGGCGGCGTTCTCGTCCATGCCCCAGACATTGCCCATGAACTGGATCTCGACGCCGGCGGTCTTGCAGGCCTTCATCACCGAGATGTTCGAGGCGGCGGTGTTGCCGAGATAGGCGTAGTTGGCGCCCGAGGATTTCAGGCTGAGGCATTGCGCGCTGTAGTCGCCCGGCGCGAGCGCGAACACCAGCGGCGGCAGCACCTCGAAGCCGAGCTCCTGCGCCATCGCTTCACCGGCGGCCTTCGGCGCGTTCGGATAGGGATGGTTGGCGCCCATGTGCACGAATTTCGGCTTGCCGGACTTGCCCTTGGCCTTCCAGTCTTCGGCCGCCCACATCAGCATCGCGCGCAACGAGTCCGAATAGCTCGGACCGTAAAAGAAATTGTAAGGAGCGGGCTTGGCCTTGCCGCTGACGCCTTCGGGATCGGTGAGGGCGGCGGCATAGGAGCCGGACATGTCGGGGATCTTGTCCTGGGCGAGGAAGCCGGTCAGCGCCTCGGTGTCGGCGGTGCCCCAGCCCATGATCGCGGCGACCTTGCTGTCCGGCGCCGACCACTTCTTGTAGAGCGCGATCGCGCGCGGCACCTGGTAGCCATAGTCGTTGGTGTCGACGTTGAGCTGTTTGCCGCCGGCGCCGCCGTTCTTGTTGACCCAGGCGAAGGTGTCGGCGACGGCCTGGCCATAGGGCGTGCCGACGTCGGAGGTGCCGCCGGAATAGTCGGCGAGGTGCCCGATCGCGATCTGCGCCTGCGCGCCGGCCGAGTATGCGGCGATCGCGATGGCGAGCGATGCGGTGCTCAAAAGGGATTTCATCGTCATGGGTCGGGTCCTCCTGTTTATTGTTTAAGTGAAGTTGCCCGCGCTCAATGCGAGAACGGGTAGAGTTTCCAGTACGCTTTGATCTGCCGCCAGCGATGCGCGAGCCCGTCGGGTTCGAACATCAGGAATGCGATGATGATCACCCCGATCGCGATCTCGCGCAGGAAGGTGATGTTGGTGTTGAGCGACAGCGCCTTGTCGATCGCGCCGCCCTTCAGATACAGGCTGATGAATTCCATGGACTCCGGCAGCAGCACTACGAAGGCGGTGCCCATCAGCGTGCCCATGATCGAGCCGGTGCCGCCGATGATGATCATGGCCAGGAACAGGATCGAGCGCTCGATGCCGAAACCTTCCTGGGAGACCACGAGTTGGTAATGCGCGTAGAGCGCGCCGGCGATGCCGGCGAAGAAGGCGGCGAGCCCGAACGACAGCGTGCGGTATTTGGTCAGGTTGATGCCCATGATCTCCGCCGAGAGATAATGGTCGCGGATCGCCACCAGCGCGCGGCCGTCGCGGGTGCGCATCAGATTGGTGACGAGGATGTAGCTCAAGAGCACATAGGCCAGCACGACGTAGAAATATTGTTTGTCGCCGCGCAGGGTGTAGCCGAAGATCGAGAACGGGTTTGCGCTCGCCGGCACCGAGCCGCCCGTGAACCACTCGGCGCGGGAGAAGAAGTCGAGCAGGATATATTGCGCGGCCAGCGTCGCGATGACGAGGTACAGCCCCTTCAGCCGCGCCGCCGGGATGCCGAAGATCAGGCCGACCAGCGCGGTGACGACGCCCGCGAGCGGGATCGCGAAGAATACGGGGATCGGCGCATTGTTGGAGATGTAGGCCGAGGTGAAAGCGCCGAGCAGGAAGAACGCGGCGTGTCCGATCGAGATCTGGCCGGTGAAGCCGACCAGGATGTTGAGGCCGAGCGCGGCGATCGAGAAGATGCCGATCTGGATCAGGATGCTGAGCCAGTAGCCGCCAAGGAATTGCGGCACGAGGCACAGCGCGAGCACGCCGGCGATCGCAAAGTTGCGGCTGGTCGTGGTCGGAAAGATCGTGGTGTCCGCCGCATAAGAGGTGCGAAAATCACCAGCAGGAATGAGGGCAGGGCCGGCCATGGGTCAGATCCGCTCGATGTCATGGGTGCCGAACAGCCCGTAGGGCTTGATCATCAGCACGATGATGAGGACGTAGAACGGCGCGATCTCGTAGAGATTGCCCCAGTGCAGATACTCGCTGTCGACATATTGCGCGACGTTCTCCAGCAGCCCGATGATGATGCCGCCGAGCACGGCGCCGCCGACGGAATCGAGCCCGCCGAGGATCGCCGCCGGGAACACCTTGATGCCGTAGGCGGCAAGACCCGAGGAGACGCCGTTCACCACCGCGACCACGACGCCCGCGACCGCCGAGACCGTGGCCGAGATCGCCCAGGCCATCGCAAACACGCTTTTCACGGAAATGCCGAGCGATTGCGCGACCTGCTGGTTGAACGCGGTGGCGCGCATCGCAAGGCCGTATTTGGAGGCGCGGAAGAACCAAGCCATGCCGATCATCATGGCGACCGAGACCACGAGGCTCATGACGTAGACGGTCTGGATCTGGAGACCGAGCAGGCTGACCGACTGGCTCTCGAACACGCGCGGGAACGGCTGCGGATTGACGCCGAACATCCATTTCAGCGTCGCCTGCAGCACGGTGGAGAGGCCGATCGTCACCATGATCACGGAGATGATGGGTTCACCGATCATCGGGCGCAGGATGAGCACCTGGATCGCGATGCCGAACACGAACATGAACACCAGCGTCATCGGCATGCCGATCCAGAACGGCACCTGGTATTTCGCCAGCAGCGCCCAGCACACCCAGGCGCCGACCAGCAGCAGCTCGCCTTGCGCGAAATTGACGACCTGCGTCGCCTTGTAGATCAGCACGAACGACATCGCGACCACGCCATAGAGCGTGCCGACCACGAGGCCGTTGACCAGGAGCTGGATGAGGAAGGCGGTGTTCATATTGGTTGACCCAGCTCGTCATTGCCGGGCTTGACCCGGCAATCCATCGATGTGGAAAGATCATTGTTCGGGAGAGGATGGATGCGCGGGTCAAGCCGGCGCATGACGACCTTTTGTTTCACTCCGCCGCCTCCGCCATATGCCCGTGCACTCCCAGATCCACCACGCGGAGCGTCGTGCGCACGCGCTGCGTGGTGCCGTCCTGGAAGCGGATCACGGTGTCGACGGGGATGTCGGCATCGCCGCGGTAGATCGCGTCGATGATCCCGGCGTATTTCTCGTTGATGACGCTGCGGCGCACCTTTCTCGTGCGGGTGAGCTCGCCGTCGTCGGCGTCTAACTCCTTGTAGAGCAGCAGGAAGCGCGAGATGCGCTGGGCCGGCGGCAGCGTGGCGTTGACTGTCTCGACTTCCTTCTGCAGCAGCTTGTAGACCTCAGGCCGCGAGGCGAGGTCGCTATATGTGGTGAAGGAGAGGCGGTTCTTCTCCGCCCATTTCGAGATGATGGAGTAGCGGATGCAGATCATCGCCGCGAGCGCATCGCGGCCGGCGCCGAGCACCACGGCTTCGGCGATATAGGGGGAGAATTTCAGCTTGTTCTCGATGAACTGCGGCGAGAAGCGCTCGCCGCGCGAGGTCTCGGCGAGGTCCTTGATGCGGTCGATGACGACAAGCTGCTGGTTGGCGTTGAAATAGCCGGCATCGCCCGACAGCATCCAGCCGTCCCTGATGTCGGCGACGCTGGCCTCGGGATTCTTATAATAGCCGAGGAACATGTTGGGGTGGCGCACCACGATCTCGCCGACGCCGTGGACGTCGGCATTGTCGATGCGGATCTCGACCTTGTCGGACATCGGTACGCCGGTGGTGTCAGGATCGACCTTGCCCTCGGGGTGCAGCGTGTAGGCGCCGAGCAGCTCGGTCTGGCCGTACAGCGTGCGCAGCGGCACGCCCATGGCCTGGAAGAACTTGAAGGTCTCCGGGCCCAGCGCCGCGCCGCCCGTCGCAGCCGAGCGCAGGCGGGTAAAGCCCAGGCGGTCGCGGAGCGCGCGGAACAGGATCGCGTCGGCATAGCCCGAGCGCTTGCCCTGTTCGAGCGCGGCGAGGCCGGTCTTCATACCGACGTCGAACAGGCGCTGCTTGAAGGGGGTGGCGTCCATCACCTTGGCGCGGACGTCGGCGGCGATGGATTCCCAGACGCGGGGCGCGAACAGCACGAACGTCGGCGCGATTTCCCGCAGATCGTTCATCATCGTTTCCGGCTCTTCGACGAAGTTGATCTTCATCCGGCACAGCAGGCCTTTGCCGAGCACGTAGACCTGCTCCATGATCCACGGCAGCGGCAGCACCGAAACGTATTCGTCGTCCGGCCCCTTGGGGTCGAAGGCGAGATAGGTCGCGCAGTGGCCGAGCACGCGGCCGGCGGCCAGCATCGCGAGCTTGGGATGGGACGTGGTGCCCGATGTGGTGCAGAGGATCGCGACGTCCTCACCCTTGGTGGCATCGACCAGCCTGTCGTAAAGCTCCGGCTCCCGCGCCGCACGTGCGCGGCCGAGTTCGGCGAACGCCTCCGCCGACATCAGCCTGGGGTCGTCGTATTTCCGCATCCCGCGTGGATCGGAATAGATGATGTGCTTCAGCTTCGGTGCGCGCTCGGCGAGGGTGAGCAGCTTGTCGACCTGCTCCTCGTCCTCGGCGAAGACAAGCCGCGCCTCGCCATAGTTGAGCAGATAGGAGGCCTCCTCGTCGAGCACGTCGCGATAAAGTCCGAGGCTGAGGCCGCCAATGGCGTGCGTTGCCACCTCCGCCGCCACCCAGTCCGGCCTGTTGTCGCCGATGATGCCGACGACATCGCCGCGGCCGAGGCCCATTTCGAGAAGACCGAGCGCGAAGTCGCGCACGCGTGTCTGGTAGTCGTTCCAGGTGAACAGCCGCCAGAGCCCGAGATCCTTCTCGCGCAAGGCGATCTCGTTGCCATGCTCCTTGGCGTTGAGCCGGAGCATCTTCGGATAGGTATCGGCCTGCGCGACGCGGCCCGCGTAATCCATCATGCCGCGCTCTCCTGCGCCGGCGGTGCATCGTCGGGATCGACCAGCACCTCGTCTTCTTCACCAAGATAGGCGCGCCTGACATGGGGATCGGCGAGCACGGTCGCCGGATCGCCCTCGGCGATCTTCTTGCCGAAATCAAGCACCATGACGCGATGGGAGATGTCCATCACCACGCCCATGTCGTGCTCGATCATCACCACCGTCATCCCGAACTCCTCGTTGAGGTCGACGATGTAGCGAGCCATGTCCTCCTTCTCCTCGAAGTTCATGCCGGCCATCGGCTCGTCGAGGAGAATGAGGCGCGGCTCCAGCGCCATGGCGCGGGCGAGCTCCACGCGCTTGCGCAGGCCGTAGGAAAGGGTGCCGGCTTGCGCTTTCCGCACCGATTGCAGGTCGAGGAAGTCGATGATTTCCTCGACTTTGCGGCGGTGCTCGAGCTCCTCCTTGCGCGCGCCGGTGAGCCAGTACAGCGAGCCCGTGAGGAAATTGTTCTTCAGCAGGTGATGACGCCCGACCATGATGTTGTCGAGCACGCTCATATGGTGGAACAGTGCGAGATTCTGGAAGGTGCGGCCGATACCGAGCGAGGCCCGCGCATTCGGAGTGAGGCCGGTGATGTCGCGGCCCCGGTAGAAAAGATGGCCTTCGGTCGGCTTGTAGCGACCGGAAATACAGTTCACGATCGAGGTCTTGCCGGCGCCGTTGGGCCCGATGATCGAGAACAGCTCGCCCTCTCTGATGGCGAAGCCGACGTCGGTCAGCGCTCGGACGCCGCCGAATCGCAAGGACACGCCGCGCACTTCAAGACTGGTAGCCACCAAACGAAACCCTCCCGGTGATGGCGCTTTTTAGCGGCGCTCTTCGTCCGTTCTGTCGGGCGATCCTAGTACGGCGGTGCTGGTGAGGCCATGCAGCAGATGGTCTCGACCGGAGCCGCACCACTCTCGTTCCCGTTTGGGATCAAAAGCCGCATCACCCGAGGTGGTCCTCAATAGGGGAAAGCGCTATTTTGAAATGTCTCCCGGCTGACAATTCTGCGACAAAGTTTGCCGGGCGACAGTGGCCTTCATCTTTCGTCGGATGGCGGCCGAAATCATCATGTTGCATTGCAGCAGAAGGCGGAGCGACCAAACGGTGCGGCTGGCGGCGAGATCATGATTTCAGAAGATCATCTGAAGCGCGTCGCCGCCTGGTCGCGCGAGCTCACGCAAGCGGAGATCGAGGTCGCGCGCGCCGGAATCACGGAGCGGTCATACGGCACCGGCGAGACCGTGTTCATGCGCGGCGACATTTTCGCCTATTGGGCTGGCATGGTGGGCGGTCTTGCCCGCATGGGCGGGGTCTCCAGGGACGGCAAGGAGACCAGCCTGGCCGGGCTGACGGCGGGAGCCTGGTTCGGCGAGGGCAGCGTGCTCAAGAACGAGCCGCGCCGCTATGACGTGGTGGCGCTGCGCGACAGCCGCGTCGCCCTGATGGAACGCAGCGCCTTCATGTGGCTGTTCGAGAACAGCGTCGGCTTCAACCGCTTTCTGGTGCGTCAGCTCAATGAGCGGCTCGGCCAGTTCATCGGCATGCTCGAGGTCAACCGCACGCTGGATGCCACCGCGCGCCTTGCCCGCAGCATCGCCTCGCTGTTCAACCCGGTCCTCTACCCGGAATCGACCGCGCATCTGGAGATCACCCAGGAGGAGATCGGCGCGCTCTCGGGCATGTCCCGCCAGAACGCCAACCGCGCGCTGAACCGGCTGGAGAAGGAGGGCCTGCTGCGGCTGGAATATGGCGGCGTCACCATCCTCAATGTCGAGCGGCTGCGCGGATACGGGGATTAAGAGTAGCCGTCAGCGCGCATTGGCGGGTGCGTGCGCCGGCCAGAGGTCGGCGCGCCAGCGGATCGCGATCGCCAGCATCGCGATGATCCCCGAGGCGGCATAAAGCGAGCCGGTTGCGGAATAGCCGATCACGTCGATCAGGCTGCCGGCGGCAAGCAATCCGATCGGCAGGCCATAGATCACCATCATGCGCACGCCCATGACACGGCCGCGCAGATGCGCGCTTGCCGTGCGCATCAGGATCACGGCCGCCGAGATCATCGACATGCTCTGCGCGATCCCGGCGAGAACGAGGCAGGCCATCGCCACCGGCATGGTCCTGATCTCGACGAACACCAGCAGCATGGCGTACCAGGCCAGCGTCGCGCCGATCAGAAGCCGGGCGATCCGCACGCCGCTGACGAGGCTGAGTGTGATCGAGCCGATGAGCGAGCCGACGGCGAAGCTCGCCGAGAGATAGCCGAGGCCGGTCTGGTCGGTCTGAAAGATTTCGCGCGCGATATAGGGGAGTAGTCCGCCCGTGAAAGGAAAGGCGGTGAGATTGGCCAGAAAGGCGACGCACAGCGCAGCGCGCATTCCCGGGCCGTTCCAGGCGTAGACGATCCCCTCCTTGAGGTCGCCGAACAATCGCGAAATGGCGCGGCTGTCCGCGGGAAGGTCGCTCGTGGTGACGATCCTTTTCGGCCGGGTCAGGCAGAGCATGAGAAGCGCGGCCACGAAGTAGAGACAGGCGATCGCCACATAGACGAAGCCAATGCCGAGGAGCGCAAACAGCCCGGCGCCCGTCAACGCCCCGGCGATGCGGGCGCTGTCCTGGGTCGTGCGCGCAACGCTGATGGCGCCCACCAACTGCTCGGCCGGCATGATCTCGGCGAGCAGCGCGCCACGGACACCGAGATCCGAGGGGCGAATCAGGCCCATGATCGCGACGATGATCATGACGTTCAGCGGCGACAGATGACCGGTCAGCGCCAGAACCATGATGGTCGACGACAGCACCGTATAGGCAAGGCGCATCACGACCAGAAGATCGCGATGGCCCATCCGGTCGCCGATCATGCCGAACACCGGCGCGACCAGCGTCCCGACGAATTGGAGAGAGGCAAGCACGGTGAGCAGCAGCACCGAGCCGGTCTCGACCAGGATGTACCAGCCGAGCACCAGCGTCTCGACCTCGAACGCCCAGGAGGTGAGCAGGTCGGACGGCCACTGGAAGCGATAGTTGCGGATGCGGAATGGCGCCAGCGCAGAAGGTCGTGCGGTTGTGCTCAAGGCGCGATGGCGCGTGTCACGGCGATTCCCTGGCCCGTGTGGTTTCTTTTCATTTCCGGCACCGTAGGGCCGAGGGCGCACGTGTCAATCAGAGCCGCCGCATGCCGCTCCCGCGCTCAGCTCTTACCTGGTCGTTGCCGGCTTCCGCTCTGCCAGCGCCGTGGCCATCGCCGAAATCAGCGGCCGCATGAAATAGGCTTCGTCCGCCGGCGAGACGTCGGTGCGCAGGCCGTGCGCGGCGAGCTCGCCTGACACGGCCGGGCCGACCGACGCAATCAGGGTTCGTTCGAGGCCGGCGCGCAGCTTGGCCTCGCTGCCATTCGTCTTCGCTGCCTCGATCAGGCGGCGGACCTGGCCGAGATTGGTCAGCGCGAGAGCATCGATCCGTCCCGCGGCCATGTCGTCGATCGCGGTGACGATGTTGGCATCCGCGGCCCTGGAATCGTAGACATAGGGCAGCACGGTATCGACCGCCGCGCCTTGCGCGGCGAGCGCGCCGGTCAGCTCGCTGTGGTCCTTGTCCGGATAGAGCTGCAGGCCGAGGCGCCGTCCCTGAAGGTCGAGCTTGCCCAGCATCTCGATCACGCCCTCGGTGGTGGGCTTCTCCGTCGTCTGCTGCGCCTCCAGACCGATCTCGCGCAGTGCCTTGCCCGGCTTTGGGCCACGGGTGAATGTCCGCGTCTTGGCCAGCGCCGCGACAAGGGCGGCGTCAAGCCCGCGGGCGCGGGCCAGCTTCATGATCCGCCGCAGGCCTTCGCCGGTCATCAGCACGAGATCATCGAGGGGCTTGTCGATGGCGCGGCGGATCCAGGCCTCGACCGGGGCCGGGTCCGGCGCATCGTGAATGGTAAACATCGGGCATTGCACGACCTCGGCGCCTTGTTCGGCCAGAAGTTTTGAGAACTGCGCCTCCTCGCGTGTCTCCAGGATCAGGATGCGGGTGCCGTTCAGACGGTCGGCCATGGGCGTACTCCGGTCATTCAATCGCAATCGTCCGTTCATCCTGACTCTGCGCTCGGGATTGGCGCAAGGCCAGCGTCGGTGCTAGAGCAGGCGCAAATCGCGAACAGTTCCGCTGCCCAAACCTTCATCAGAGCCAAGTCCGTTCATCAACATGCCCGATCATCAATATGTCCTGACCCTGTCCTGTCCGGATCGCCCCGGCATCGTCTCGGCGGTCTCGACCTTCCTTGCCCACAACGGACAGAACATCCTCGATGCCCAGCAGTTCGACGACATCGAGACCAAGAAGTTCTTCATGCGCGTGGTGTTCACCGCGGCCGATCTTGCCGTGGAACTGTCGGCGCTGCAGACCGGCTTTGCGGCGATCGCCGAGCGGTTCGGCATGGACTGGCAGATGCGCGACCGCGCCGCGCATCGCAAGGTGATGCTGCTGGTGTCGAAGTCGGATCACTGCCTGGTCGACATCCTCTATCGCTGGCGTACCGGCGAATTGCCGATGACGCTGACTGCGATCGTCTCCAATCACCCGCGCGAGGTCTATGGCGGACTGGATTTCGGCGGCATCCCGTTCCACCATCTGCCTGTTACCAAGGAGACCAAGCGCGAGCAGGAGGACCAGATCATGGACCTCGTCGGCAACACGAAGACCGATCTCGTCGTGCTCGCCCGCTACATGCAGATCCTGTCGGATGATCTGTCGGCAAAGCTGTCGGGGCGATGCATCAACATCCACCATTCATTTCTGCCGGGATTCAAGGGCGCAAAGCCCTATCACCAGGCTCATGAGCGCGGGGTGAAGCTGATCGGCGCCACCGCGCATTACGTCACGCGCGATCTCGACGAGGGTCCGATCATCGACCAGGACGTCGAGCGCATCAGCCATCGCGACACGCCTGAGGATCTCGTCCGCAAGGGCCGCGACATCGAGCGCCGCGTGCTCGCCCGCGCGATCCGCTACCATCTCGACGATCGCGTCATCCTCAACGGCCGCAAGACCGTGGTGTTCGTGGATTGAGTTGTTCACCTCTCCCCGCGTGCGGGGAGAGGTCGAATTCGAGCAAAGCTCGAATTCGGGTGAGGGGGGCTCTCCGCGAGTCCAACTCTGACCGTCCTTGTGGAGAATCCCCCTCACCCCAACCCTCTCCCCGCAAGCGGGGCGAGGGGCGCGCCCCCCCTTAGCGCACCGCGCCAGCCGACGTCGTCCCCGTAGCGCCCTTCTGGGCCTGCTCTTCCTTCTCGCGGTCCGCTGCCGGCAGCAGCCGCTTGCGTTCGCGCTCTTTCATGTAGGCATCGTATTGCGGCGTCCCCGGTCGCGGCGGCGCATCGGCCGGCAGGCCGCCGGCCCATTGCGGGATGGTATCTCCCATGCCCGCCGAGAGTTTTTCATTGACCGTGCCGCAGCCTGCAAGGCTGGAAGCGAGCAGAGCGAGGGCGGCGATCGGAAGCGAACGGGAGCGCATGGACTTCTTTTGGGTCATGCCCGGTCGGGCCTGGGTTAGGAGCGCCGGACAGGCGTCGGCGGACGAAGCATAGCTCTCAACCAGTAAAATTGGCCTATTCAACGATCGACCAGAATGTATACATAATAGGTATTATAGTAGGCATATTTTACTCTTGAAGGCTCACTTCGAGCTGATACGGTATACATTACGTCCTTCTGCCGATGCTCGTGTACGACGCTGGGAGAGGCTTCACCACGGAGCAGTGCGATGTCCAGATTCTGCAAGTGAGAGGCGGAATCGTCCATCCACTGCATCGTGCGGCCTTCTTACAATTGTGTGTCCGCGAGCCGTCGCCATCGGTCAGAGGCTTTTTCGTTGACAGGACCAGTTTATTTGTACAATCGTACAAATCTCTCCCTCCGGCAGATCATGCGGCTTGCGCCGAATGGTCGCCCAACGTCCGATTGACAACGGGGTTGCAGAGGACGCCATGTGGCCGCACGGCATGGCTTGTCCGAGAGTGAAGCGCGGCAAGGACCGGGCACTCGGTCCGGCTCACAAGAAGTCAGGAATCAAGGGGAGGGACATCTGATGTTCGAACGCAAAATTCTTTCATGCGCCGCGGCAGCGGCTGCCATCGCGGGCCTCGCGGCCGTCGCGCCTGCCAAGGCCGAGGACAGCGTCAAGGTCGGCCTGATCCTGCCGATGACCGGCGGCCAGGCCTCGACCGGCAAGCAGATCGAAAACGCGATCAAGCTGTACATGCAGCAGAAGGGCGATACCGTCGCCGGCAAGAAGATCGAGATCATCCTCAAGGACGACGGCGCGGTGCCGGACAAGACCAAGACGGCGGCGCAGGAGCTGATCGTCAACGACAAGGTCAACTTCATCGCCGGCTTCGGCGTGACGCCGGCCGCGCTCGCCGCCGCGCCGCTCGCAACGCAGGCCAAGATCCCCGAAGTCGTGATGGCGGCCGGCACCTCGATCATCACCGAGCGCTCGCCTTACATCGTGCGCACCAGCTTCACGCTGGCGCAGTCCTCGACCATCATCGGCGACTGGGCCGTCAAGAACGGCATCAAGAAGGTGGCGACGCTGACCTCGGACTACGCTCCGGGCAATGACGCGCTGAACTTCTTCAAGCAGCACTTCACCGCCGGCGGCGGCGAGGTGGTCGAAGAAGTCAAGACGCCGCTCGCCAATCCCGATTTCGCGCCGTTCCTGCAGCGCATGAAGGATGCCAAACCCGATGCGATCTTCGTGTTCGTGCCGGCCGGCCAGGGCGGCAACTTCATGAAGCAATATGCCGAGCGTGGCCTGGACAAGGCCGGCATCAAGGTGATTGGGCCGGGCGACGTCACCGACGACGACCTCCTCAACAACATGGGCGACGCCGTGCTCGGCACGGTGACCGCGCATCTCTACTCCGCGGCGCACCCCTCGCAGATGAACAAGGATTTCGTCGCAGCCTACAAGAAGGCGTTCGGCAATCGTCCGGGCTTCATGGCGGTCAGCGGCTATGACGGCATCCACCTGATCTACGAAGCGCTGAAGAAGACCAATGGCGATACCAACGGCGACAAGCTGATCGAGGCGATGAAAGGCCAGAAGTGGGAAAGCCCGCGCGGCCCGATCTCGATCGACCCCGAGACGCGCGACATCGTGCAGAACATCTACATCCGCAAGGTCGAGAAGGTCGACGGCGAACTCTACAACGTCGAGTTCGCGACCTTCGAGGCGGTGAAGGATCTCGGCAAGACGAAGAAGTGACGCGCGAAAGCGCGTCATCCCGGAGCGCGCTTAGCGCGCATCCGGGATCTCTCACCGGCGCTCACCGTCATGCCCGGGCTTGACCCGGGCATCCACGCGGGAGCCGGGACAAGAACGTGGATGGCCGGGACGAGCCCGGCCATGACGCCCCAATCAAGCTGAGACAATGACCTCAATCCTCACCAACCTGTTCGATGGCGTTGCTTACGGCATGCTGCTGTTCGTGCTCGCCTGCGGGCTTGCGGTCACGCTCGGATTGATGAACTTCGTCAATCTCGCCCATGGTGCCTTCGCCATGGCCGGCGGCTATGTCTGCATGGTGCTGGTCAACCGGATGGGCTGGCCGTTCTTTGCAGCGCTGCCGCTCGCTTTCGTCTCGTCAGCCGCGATTGGCATCGTGCTCGAACGCACCCTCTACCGCCACCTCTATACGCGCAGCCATCTCGATCAGGTGCTGTTCACGATCGGCCTGACCTTCATGTCGGTCGCGGCGGTCGACTACATCCAGGGCTCCTCGCGGGTCTTCATCAATCTGCCTGCCGCGCTTCAGGGGCAGTTTGACCTGTTCGGCGTCGGTATCGGCCGTTACCGGCTGATGATCATCGTGATCTGCGGCCTGCTCACCATCGGCCTGCAGATGGTGCTGGCCAAGACGCGTTTCGGCAGCCGATTGCGCGCCGCCGTCGATGATCCCCGCGCCGCGAGCGGTCTCGGTATCAACGTGCCGCAGGTGTTCGCATTTACATTCGCATTCGGCTGCGGGCTCGCCGGCCTCGGCGGTGCGCTGAGCGCCGAGATTCTCGGCCTCGATCCGTATTTCCCCCTGAAGTTCATGATCTACTTCCTGATCGTGGTCACCGTCGGCGGCTCCTCCTCGATAACCGGGCCGTTCCTGGCCTCCCTCCTGCTCGGCATCGGCGACGTCGCCGGCAAATATTACGTGCCGAAGATGGGACCCTTCGTGATCTACACCATGATGATCGTGATCCTGATCTGGCGCCCGAACGGCCTGTTCGGCCGCACGGCCGCACGTTGAGTTCGCCGATGAGCGCTGCTTCCGACGTCGGTTATCACGCTCAGCGCCAGGCGCGCTGGCACTACGGCGAGGTCGCCTTCTGGCTTGTCGTGCTGGCTTGCGGCTTTGTCTTTCCCTCGCGTTATCTGATCATGACCGACATCCTGCGGCTCGCGTTGTTCGCGATGTCGCTCGATCTCATCCTCGGTTATGCCGGCATCGTCTCGCTCGGTCACGCCGCCTTCTTCGGCGTCGGCGCTTATGCCGCGGGACTTCTCGCGCTGCACGGCATCGTCAACGAGCCCGTGCTCGCGCTTGTTGTCGCGGGCCTTGCCGCGATGGTGCTCGGCTTTGCCACCAGCTTCCTGGTGATCCGCGGCGTTGATCTGACCCGCCTGATGGTGACGCTCGGCATCGCACTGCTGCTGGAAGCGCTCGCCGAACGCTTCTCCAACATCACGGGCGGCACCGACGGCCTGCAAGGCATCGAGATGCAGCCGATCTTAGGCGCGATCCCGTTCGACATGTTCGGCAAGGCCGGCTTCTTCTATTCGCTGACGGTGCTGTTCCTGCTGTTCCTGTTCGCCCGCCGCGTCGTGCATTCGCCGTTCGGCCTGTCTTTGCGCGCGATCAAGAACAATCCGCTGCGGGCAGCGGCGATCGGCATCCCCGTCAACCGCCGCCTGATCGCGATCTATACGCTAGCCGCATTCTATGCCGGCATCGCGGGCGCGCTGTTCACCCAGACCACCGCGATTGCCTCGCTCGACGTGTTCGCCTTCGAACGTTCCGCCGACCTCATGCTGGTTCTCGTCATCGGCGGCACCGGCTATCTCTATGGCGGGCTGATCGGCGCTGTGATCTTCCGTATGCTGCAGGAGCTGTTCTCCACCATCACCCCGCAATATTGGCAGTTCTGGATCGGCCTCGTGCTGGTCGTGATCGTGCTGGTTGGCCGTCAGCGCCTGCACCGCTGGGTGCTGTATGTGCCCAACCTCGTCATCAAGCAGGTTGCGGGCCGCAAGGCCGTCGTCGCCGTGCCGGAGAGCGATGCATGACCATCGCGCTCGAAACCCAAAATCTCGAAAAGCAGTTCGGCGGCCTGCGCGTCACCCGCGATCTGTCCTTGAAGATCGAGCAGGGCGCCCGCCACGCGTTGATCGGCCCGAACGGCGCCGGCAAGACCACGGTGATCAACCAGCTCACCGGCGTGCTCAAGCCGAACTCGGGCCGCATCCTGCTCGAAGGCCAGGACATCACCGATCTGCCCGTGCACAAGCGGGTGTTGCGCGGCCTGTCGCGCACCTTCCAGATCAACCAGCTCTATCCCGATCTCACGCCGCTGGAGACCATCGGCCTTGCCGTCTCCGAGCGTCTCGGCCATGGCGGCGACTGGTGGCGGCGGATGGGCACGCGCAGCGACGTCAATGGCGAGATCGCCGATCTGCTTTCGCGCTTCCATCTGCTCGACGTCATGAACGAACAGACCGTGACGCTGCCCTACGGCAAGCAGCGCCTGCTCGAGATCGCGGTCGCGATCGCGGCCAAGCCGCGTGTGCTGCTGCTCGACGAGCCCGCCGCCGGCGTGCCCGAGAGCGAGCGCCACGACATCCTCGCGGTCGTCGGCAGCCTGCCGCGCGACGTCACCGTGCTCCTGATCGAGCACGACATGGACTTGGTCTTTTCCTTCGCCGACCGCATCTCGGTGCTGGTCTCCGGCGCGCTGCTGACCGAAGGCCCGCCGGAGCAGGTCGCGCGCGATCCGCAGGTGAAGGCCGTCTATCTCGGCGAGGAGGCGGTCAATGTCTGACCTGCTCGCGATCGATCAGCTGCGCGCCGGCTATGGCGAGGCGGTGGTGCTGCCCAACATGTCCTTGCGGCTCGCCGAAGGGCAGGTGCTGGCGCTGCTGGGCCGCAACGGCACCGGCAAGACCACGCTGATCAATTCGATCGTCGGCGTCACCCGCCGCTTCTCCGGCAGCGTGGCGCTCGCCGGCGCCGATATCACTTCGCTCCGGCCCGACCAGCGGGCGCGCGCCGGCATCGGCTGGGTGCCGCAGGAGCGCAATATCTTTCGCTCACTCACCGTGGAAGAGAACATGACCGCGGTCGCGCAGCCCGGTCCATGGACGGTCGAGAAGGTCTACGAGATGTTCCCGCGGCTGAAGGAACGCAGCAGCAATTTTGGCAACCAGCTCTCCGGCGGCGAGCAGCAGATGCTGGCCATCGGCCGCGCGCTCACCCTCAACCCGAAAGTGCTGTTGCTGGACGAGCCGACCGAGGGCCTTGCCCCGATCATCGTCGAAGAGCTCTTGAAGGCGATCGGCAGCATCACGCGGGCAGGCGGCATCTGCTCCATCATCGTCGAGCAGAATGCCCAAAAGATTCTGGGGCTGGCCGATCGCGTTGTGATATTGGAACGCGGAACGATCGTCCACGACGCTCCGAGCGCCGCGCTGAAAACCGACCCTTCAGTCCTGGAACGCCATCTCGGTGTTGCCGGGGCGGCGGCTCACTAAACTAAAATGTCCAGGGAGTAAGACATGCAGCGAACCAAAGCCCCCTTCCGCGCCGACGAGGTCGGCAGCCTCCTGCGTCCGGCCAAGATCAAGGAAGCCCGCACCCGGCTCGAGAAGGGCGAGATCTCGGCCGACGATCTGCGCAAGATCGAGGACATGGAGATCGAGAAGGTCGTGCACAAGCAGGCCTCGCTCGGCCTCAAGCTCGCGACCGACGGCGAATTCCGCCGCTCCTGGTGGCATTTCGATTTCCTGGCCAAGCTGACCGGCTGCGAGCTGTTTCATCCCGACGCCGGCATCCAGTTCGCGGGCGTGCAGACGCGCCACGACGCGGTGCGTGTGATCGGCAAGCTCGACTTCCCCGCCGACCACCCGATGCTCGACCACTTCCGCTTCCTGAAGAAGGTCGCCGACCAGGCCCACGTCACCGCCAAGATGACGATCCCCTCGCCGGCGGTGCTGCACTTCCGCGGCGGCCGCAAGTCGATCTCCAAGGACGTCTATCCCGATCTTGAGGCCTTCTACGAAGACCTCGGCAAGACCTATCGCAAGGCGGTGAAGGCGTTCTACGACGCCGGCTGCCGCTATCTGCAGTTCGACGATACCGTGTGGGCTTATCTCTGCTCGCAGGAGGAATTGCAGAAGGCGCGCGAGCGCGGCGACAATCCGGACGGCCTGCAGCAGATCTATGCGCGCGTCATCAACTACGCGCTGGCGGAGAAGCCGGCCGACATGGTGGTGACGACCCACGTCTGTCGCGGCAATTTCCGCTCGACCTGGATTTCTTCAGGTGGCTACGAGCCGGTCGCCGAGACCATGCTCGCCGGCACCAATTACGACGGCTACTTCCTGGAATACGACTCTGACCGTGCCGGCGGCTTCGAGCCGCTGCGTTTCCTGCCCAAGGGCAACAAGGTCGTCGTGGTCGGCGTCATCACCTCGAAGTTCGGTGAGCTCGAGAAAAAGGACGACATCAAGCGCCGCCTGGAGGAAGCATCGAAGTTCGCGCCGCTGGAGCAGCTCGCGCTGTCCCCGCAATGCGGCTTTGCCTCGACGGAAGAGGGCAACATCCTCTCCGAGGAAGAGCAATGGGCCAAGCTCAGCCTCGCGGTCGAGATCGCGAAGGAAGTGTGGGGCAACTGACGCTTAGCTAGTCGCGCTAGTGTCCCGGACGCGCTGCAACGCTCTTGCGTTGCTGCGCAGAGCCGGGACCCATGCCGCTTGATTTGCTCTCCAGTAATATGGGCCCCAGCTCTGCAGCGCACCGCTGAAGAAGCGCTGCGCTGCGTCCGGGGCGCGAGACTGTCTCACTTCTCCGCCAGATAAACCTCGCCCAGCAGCGAGGAGTTCGACCACGGCACCTGCTTGCTCTTGGTGCTCGACACCACTTCCGCCCGCACACGCGTCAGCATCTGCTGCACCTCCAGCCCCGGCGTGCCGATATGACGGGACAGCGCGGCGGAGAACGGCGAATTGGCGCCTTCGCCGTCGAGCGCGACCTGCCCCGGCGCGGTGGCGAAGGCGATCAGCGTGCCGGCTCCCAGTGTTGCGCCGCTACCGAGGCTCGTCGGCGCCGCGAGGCCCGAGGCGCCCTCGATGCCGCGATTGGTGCCGGCCGATGCCACCTGCTGCGCCATCGGATTGTTGCGGCAGGCATCGAAGATCAAAATGTTGGTGCGAACCTGGTCGTCGAGACCGGCCATGATCGTGTCCGTGTCGATCATCGCGTCGGTCATGTTTGCGCCAGGCTTGAGCGCGACGTCGACGGGAATGAGATAGTTGCGGCCGTCGACCTGCACGCCGTGGCCGGCATAATAGACCACCGCGACCTGCGCCCGGGCCGCTTCGCGCAGGAAGTCGCGCGTCATCTTCTGCATCGCTGCACGGTCCAGATCGATGCCCTCCGACACGGTGAAGCCGATGTCGCGCAGGCTCCTGGCGACGGCACGCGCGTCGTTGGCCGGATTGGGCAGCGCCTTGACATGCGCATAGGCGCCGTTGCCGATGATCAGCGCCATGCGGGCGCCGCGAATGGCCGGAGTCGGCGAGGCGGCCGGTGCCGCGCCGGTCTGCTGCGGGGCAGGAGCGGTCGCCGGCTGCGCCGTGGGTGAGGGCGCATCGCGCGGCACCGGCGCGCTCGCGTCCGTCACCAGCGACAGCCGCACCTTCGCGGTGGCCTGGTTGGCCTTGCTGCCGGCGTCGGACGCCACGATCGCGAGCGTCGCCTGGTAGTCATCGCGCGCGCGGGCGTAGTCACCCTTGGCTTCATAGGCCAGCGCGCGATGGGTGTAGCCCGAGATGAGCACGCTGTTCGGCGGTGTCATGATGTTGACCGGCGGCTTGTCCTTGGCGAGCCGGATCGCTTCGCTGCCGTCGGCGATGGCGCGATCGAGATCGCCCTTGGCGCGCCAGATCGCCGTGCGATTGATCAATGGCTGCGGCAGCGAGGGATCGAGCCGGATCGCCTGGTTGATGTCGGCGAGCGCACCGTCGAGATCGCCGAGCGCCTGTTTCGAGATGCCGCGGTTCTGGAACGAGAAGGCCGATTTCGGATCGGCCTTGATCGCCATGTCGTAGTCGGCGATGGCCTTGGCATAGTCGTGCCTGCCACGCCAGGCGTTGCCGCGATTGTGGAAGATGGTGCCGCTGGGCGGTCCGAGCTTCAGCGCATCGTCGAAATCGCTGATCGCGATCTCGTAGTCGCCCTTGTCGTAATAGGCCGATCCCCGGAGATTGTAGGCCGCCTGGCTCGGCTGCAGCCGGATCGCTTCGGTGGCATCCGTGATGACTTTGGAATAGTCGCCCTTCTTGTTCCAGCCCACCGCGCGCCAGAAATGGATCGTCGCAAGCTGCTCGCCCCGAAACACCTTCAACGCGATGATCTTGTTGCAGGCATCGATCATCTTGTCCGCGGGCGTCGTGTCGGTGGTGCAGAGCGGCCCAAGCTGGTTGCGCGCCTGCGGAAGCGCGGGCGCGGAGCATAGGGTTGCGGCGAGCAGAGTGAGCGCGACGAGCAGGCGGCGCATGGCGATGGCCCCGTCAGAGGAGAAGCGCCTGTTTGTTGCCCGGCGGGCCGCCGGGGTTCATCGGCCCGCGGTGGCGCGACAGGGCGGGAGAAGCCTCGATCCGCTATTCCCTCGGTGGGCAGATTTTGCTACGGAAGCGTGTCCCACTCCGTCTGCCCACCGCATTCCCACCCATGAAAAATGACGAAATCCTGAGCCAGATCACGGAGTTCTGCCGCAAGGCGGACATGGCGGAATCGACGTTCGGCCGGCGTGCGGTGAACGATGGGAAGCTGGTGCATCGCCTGCGCGAGGGAAAGCGCATCACCATCGACACGCTGGAGCGCATCCAGGCCTATATGGCGGCCTCGATGGCCGGCGGCGTGCCGCCGCCGCGGGGGCTTCAGGTGCCGCCGGAGAAGCGCGACCCGCGCGGCAATTTCCGCTTCTTCGAGAATCGCCAGAAATACCTGCTGTTCGTCCATACCTGCAGCGAGAAGCGGGTGGTCGCCGACCGGGTCGCGCTGGAGCTCGCCTCGATCCATCCGCGCCCGCCGGCCCTGCGCATCTTCGACGCCGGCGTCGGCGACGGAACGGTGCTGGCCCGGGTGCTGCGCGCGACGCATCAGCGCTATCCCCACATGCCGTTCTACGTCGCCGGCAAGGAGCTCAGCCTCGAGGACCTGCGCCTGACGCTGGAGAAGGTGCCGGACCGCATTTTCGAGCATCCGGCGTCGGTGTTCGTCTTCACCAACATGTTCTACTCGGAGGCGCCCTGGCTGACGCCGGCATCGCCCGCGGCGGCGGCCGCGACCGTCTGGCACGAGGTCCCGCTGCGGGGCGCCTCGTCGGGCGAGTTCGAGCAACAGATCGCCGAGCTCCGGCCGTTCCTGGAGCAGAACTGGCGCGCCGCGATCAGCCCACGCACGGCCATGCCGCTCTATGAGCGGCCCGTCGTCCTCGTGCTCTACCGCGAGGATCACAGGTTCCTGCTGGATTCGACCATTCCCCGGCCGGGCCAGACCGAAGCCAATTTCGACCTCGTCATCGCCTCCCAGCCCTACCGGGCCCTGTCCTCGGTCAATTTCCGGGCCAAGCGCATCATCGCACCGCTGGCGCGGGCGCTTCGGCCGGGCGGGCGGCTGATCGGTATCCACTCCCATGGCCAGGATCCGGGCATGGAAATGATCCAGGCGATCTGGCCGGGAGAAAATCCTTTCTCGGTCAGCCGTCATGAGCTACTGCGTGCGGTTAAGTATGAACTTGGATCGGTGGGCCGCGACTTAAATTTTAATGCTTACGCGGATAACCGTTCGATCTTCAGGTATGATATGGAAGCGCTGCCCAACGAGGTCACCGGGACGATCGGAACCTCGACGGCCTTTGCAGCGTGGAATGCGGCGGTGTATGTCGCTCAGATTGAGGACGACCGGTTGACGGAAATGACTCAAAACGGCCGCACTCTGGATGCCGCCAGGGACGTGCTGCGAAAGTACAATGGGCTCTGGTTTCTCGACGAATCCTACGTCATCTCGCGTCGGCGTGATTGACATCATCAAAAGTAAACATCGCAAACGCCCGCCGGTTTAGCGGCGGAACAAGGGGTTACTGATGCGCGCGTCCTATCTCTTCACCAGCGAGTCCGTGTCCGAGGGTCATCCGGACAAGGTGTGCGACCGGATTTCCGACGAGATCGTCGATCTGTTCTACCGCGAAGGGCCCAAGGCCGGTATCGACCCCTGGCAGATCCGTGCCGCCTGCGAGACGCTCGCGACCACCAACAAGGTGGTGATCGCCGGCGAGACCCGCGGTCCGAAGTCGGTGACCAACGAGCAGATCGAGGGCGTCGTCCGCGGCGCAATCAAGGACATCGGCTACGAGCAGGAAGGCTTCCACTGGAAGACCTGCGACATCGAGATCCTCCTGCATCCGCAGTCGGCCGACATCGCCCAAGGCGTCGATGCGCTGCAGCCGGGTGAGGTCAAGGAAGAAGGCGCGGGCGACCAGGGCATCATGTTCGGTTACGCCACCAACGAGACGCCCGATCTGATGCCGGCGCCGATCTTCTACGCCCACAAGATCCTGCGGCTGATTTCCGAAGCCCGTCACTCCGGCAAGGAGAAGGTGCTCGGTCCGGACTCCAAGAGCCAGGTCACCGTGCAGTACGAGAACGGCAAGCCGGTCGGCGTGCGCGAGATCGTGGTCTCTCACCAGCATCTGGTCGAGGACATCTCGTCCAAGCAGATCCGCGACATCGTCGAGCCCTATGTGCGCGAGGCGCTGCCGAAGGACTGGATCACGCCGAAGACGATCTGGCACATCAACCCCACCGGCAAGTTCTTCATCGGCGGTCCCGATGGCGATTCCGGCTTGACCGGCCGCAAGATCATCGTCGACACCTATGGTGGCGCGGCCCCGCATGGCGGCGGCGCGTTCTCCGGCAAGGATCCGACCAAGGTCGACCGCTCGGCGGCCTATGCCGCGCGTTACGTCGCCAAGAACATCGTCGCTGCCGGTCTTGCCGACCGCTGCACACTGCAGCTCGCCTACGCCATCGGCGTGGCGCGTCCGCTGTCGATCTACATCGACACCCACGGCACCGGCAAGGTGCCGGAGGAGCAGCTCGAGAAGGCGGCGGCGGAGGCGATGGATCTGACGCCCCGCGGCATCCGCAGCCATCTCGATCTCAACCGCCCGATCTACGCGCGCACCTCGGCCTACGGCCATTTCGGCCGCACGCCCGACAACGAGGGCGGCTTCTCCTGGGAGAAGACCGACCTCGTCGAGCAGCTCAAGCGCGCGCTCTAAGTCACTTGCGTCATTCCGGGGCGCCGCAACAGCGGCGAACCCGGAATCTCGAACTGCTGCATTCCTGCATCGCTCGCGTCTCGAGCGTCCGGAATGACGAGCCCAAACAAACAGGAACCTCCAATGAACGCGAAGCCCGGCTTCACCGATTACATCGTCAAGGACATCTCGCTCGCCGATTTCGGCCGCAAGGAACTCTCGTTGGCCGAGACCGAGATGCCCGGCCTGATGGCCACCCGCGAAGAGTACGGCCCGAAGCAGCCGCTGAAGGGCGCCCGCATCGCCGGCTCGCTGCACATGACGATCCAGACCGGCGTGCTGATCGAGACGCTGGCCGCCCTCGGCGCCGACATCCGCTGGGTCTCCTGCAACATCTATTCGACTCAGGACCACGCCGCCGCCGCGATCGCGGCCGCCGGCATTCCCGTCTTCGCCGTCAAGGGCGAGACGCTGACCGAGTACTGGGACTACACCGCAAAACTGTTCGACTGGCACGGCGGCGGTCACCCGAACATGATCCTCGACGACGGCGGTGACGCCACCATGTACGTCCATCTCGGCCTGCGCGCCGAGAAGGGCGATACCGCCTTCCTCGACAAGCCCGGTTCGGAAGAAGAGGAAGTCTTCTTCGCGCTGCTGAAGAAGCAGCTCAAGGAGAAGCCGAAGGGCTACTTCGCCGCGATTGCCGAGAGCATCAAGGGCGTCTCCGAAGAGACCACCACGGGCGTGCATCGTCTCTACGACATGCAGAAGGCCGGCACCCTGCTGTGGCCCGCCATCAACGTCAACGACAGCGTCACCAAGTCGAAGTTCGACAACCTCTATGGCTGCCGTGAATCGCTGGTCGACGGCATCCGCCGTGGCACCGACGTGATGATGTCGGGCAAGGTCGCGATGGTCGCCGGCTTCGGCGACGTCGGCAAGGGCTCGGCCGCCTCGCTGCGCCAGGCCGGCTGCCGCGTCATGGTGTCGGAAGTCGATCCGATCTGCGCGCTGCAGGCCGCGATGGAGGGCTACGAAGTCGTGACCATGGAAGACGCGGCGCCCCGCGCCGACATCTTCGTCACCGCCACCGGCAACAAGGACATCATCACCATCGAGCACATGCGCGCGATGAAGGATCGCGCCATCGTCTGCAACATCGGTCACTTCGATAACGAGATTCAGATCGCCGGTCTGCGTAACCTGAAGTGGACCAACGTCAAGCCGCAGGTCGACGAGATCGAGTTCCCCGACAAGCACCGCATCATCCTGCTGTCGGAGGGCCGCCTGGTGAACCTCGGCAACGCGATGGGCCATCCGTCCTTCGTGATGTCGGCGTCCTTCACCAACCAGACGCTGGCCCAGATCGAGCTGTTCGCCAACAACAAGGACGGCAAGTACAAGAAGGAAGTCTACGTGCTGCCGAAGTCGCTCGACGAGAAGGTCGCGCGCCTGCACCTCGCCAAGATCGGCGTCAAGCTCACCGAGCTGCGCAAGGACCAGGCCGACTACATCGGCGTGAAGCAGGAAGGCCCGTACAAGAGCGACCACTACCGCTACTGATCCGGCGCGTCCGCCAGGAACGCAAGAAGCCCCGGAGCAATCCGGGGCTTCTTTGTTTCTGGTGCCTGAGAGTGCGGCGGCCGCCTCGCGCGCCGAGACTACGCGGCGACGACCTTGATCGTCGTCCTGAATACGTCCTTGTTCGGATTGGCGACGGCGATGGTGAGCTCGCCAGTATTGTGTACATCTTCTTCGAGCAGGGTGATCTTTCCCTCGGTTGCGCTCAACCTCTTGAAAGCCCGGTCCTTGCCGTTGACGGTTGCCTTCGTCTCGGTCAGGAAGCCGCTTCCGGTGACAGTCAGCTCCTCCAACTTTCCTTGCGTCAGCTTGGCCGGGGCAACCTTGAGCTCGACCTCTCTCGCGTTGAGAGGGTTGTCGCGGTCTATCGGCTTCCTCATCGCAAAAACCGCGTCGAAGACGGCGCCCAGCTTGTCGGTTGCCTGCTTGGAGAACATCCCCGCCAGGGCTGCGAAAGCGGCCATCCCGTAGGGATTCAACTGCAGGGTGGAATTGGCGGGCACCGACTGTGCCGCAGACCCGTTCGAAAGAGTTGGAAGGAGAAGGCCGCCCCGAACGATGAAGTAGAAGAGCACAGCAAGCGTCATTCCGATCGGCACGCGCAAGATCATGAACCACAGCCAATTCGTGCTCAGCTGGCGATTGCCGACGTAATCTCCGAACGACGTCATGGTGTGCGTGAGGCTGCCGAGTGCCCCGGCGACCATCACGGTAAAGAGCATCTGCTTGTCGGGCTCCCAGGAATGGCGCGAAAAGAAGATGTGAAAGTCCTTGAATGCGTGACCGCTGCCTTGTGGACCGCCGGATTCGAGGATGGGCCAAGTCGCGATCAGCAAATAGAAGAACAGCACCGTTATGATCAGGTAGAGCGCTCCCATGACGTTGACGGCGTGATTGGAGGGCGGCGTGATTAATTCAGCCTTGACGTCGCCGGCGGCGGCGTCAGCGCTACGATCTGCCATGACAACCTCAATGCAAATGAATTGAAAGAGTAGCCTGAAATTGATCGCGTTATAGTAGATGTAAAAGTTTGGTGCAACTACGCACGCCGTTGCTGCGACTAACCGGCGCGCCGGTCCTTGCATCCAGCCCTTGCATGACGTCTGCCGCAGCGCACTCAACGGCGCGGCCAGCGCCTTTATGGATTGACTGGTTGTATCCGGGGCCGGACAATCCGCCGCGGCGGAGGGAAACCATGCAACAAGAACATTTCGACGTCCTCATCGTCGGTGCCGGGCTATCAGGTATCGGTGCGGGCTATCATTTGCAGGCCAAGTGCCCGGGCAAGAGCTACGTCATCCTGGAGGGCCGCGACTGTATCGGCGGCACCTGGGACCTGTTCCGCTACCCCGGCATCCGCTCCGACAGCGACATGTTCACGCTCGGCTATTCCTTCAAGCCGTGGACCGATCCGAAGGCGATCGCCGACGGGCCGCAGATCCTGAACTATGTGCGCGAGACCGCGACCGAGAACGGCATCGACAAGCACATCCGCTTCCGCCACCGCGTCAAGCGCGCCTCGTGGTCGACGCCGGACGCGCGCTGGACGGTGGAAGCCGAGCGCATCACGGGCGAGGGCGCGAGCGAGCTCGTGCGCTTCACCTGCAATTTCCTGTTCATGTGCTCGGGCTACTACAAATACGAGGCGGGCTACACGCCGGAGTTCAGGGGCGCCGGGGATTTCGCCGGCCGCATCGTGCACCCCCAGAAATGGACCGAGGACATCGACTATGCGGGCAAGCGCGTCGTCGTGATCGGCTCGGGTGCGACCGCGGTCACGCTGGTGCCGGAGCTCGCCAAGAAGGCGGCGCAGGTCACCATGCTGCAGCGCTCCCCGACCTATGTGGTGTCGCGTCCGGCGCAGGATCCCGTCGCCAACAAGCTGCGCCGCAATCTGCCGGCCCGGCTCGCCTATCATCTGATCCGCTGGCGTAACGTGATGTGGGGGATGTTTTTCTTCCAGCTCAGCCGGCGCCGGCCGGACAAGGTGAAGAATCTGATCCTCGGCGGCGTCCGCATGGCGCTCGGCCCCGACTACGACGTCGCGACCCATTTCACGCCGCGCTACAATCCCTGGGACCAGCGGCTGTGTCTGGTGCCCGACGGCGATCTCTTCAAGGCGATCCGCGAGCAGCGCGCCTCCGTCGTCACCAGCGAGATCGACACGTTTACGCGCGACGGTATTCGCCTGAAGGACGGAAGCGAGCTTGCGGCCGACATCATCGTGACCGCGACCGGGCTGGTGCTCCAGGTCGTCGGCGGCCTGGAGGTCAGTGTCGACGGGCGCGCCGTCGATTTCGCCAATACGCTGACATACAAGGGCATGATGTATGCCGACGTGCCCAACATGGCCTCGGCCTTCGGCTACACCAACGCGTCCTGGACGCTGAAATGCGATCTCACCTGCGAGTATGTCTGCCGTCTCATCAACTACATGGACCGGCACAATTTCCGCCAGTGCATGCCGCACAATGACGACCCCGAGATCACCGCGCAGCCCTCGCTCGATTTCACCTCGGGCTATGTGCAGCGCTCGGTGGCCAAGATGCCGAAGCAGGGCTCGAAGCAGCCGTGGCGGCTGTACCAGAACTACGCGCTCGACATCGTCACCCTGCGCTTCGGCCGGATCGACGATGGCGTGATGCGATACTCCTGATCGCGCCGTCGTTACCGGGCAAGATGGCAATGCGTCGTTTTGCGTATACGGCCGCCGGGCTGAATCGGCCAAGCTGGCGGACGGTTAACGCCGGATTTACGGATGGGTCCTAGCCTGTCTCGGCCGGGGTGACTCGCAAGGCCGAGGTAAGCCCAATGGAAGCCCAGAGAATCGCCGTCGACGCCGTCGTCGCGCTGACCGATTGCGACCGCGACGCCGTCATCGCCTTCATCCGCCGGCTCTATCTCGCCGGCGTCACGGATCCCAAGCGCCTGACCTTCAAGGGCCTCCAGGCGCTGTCGCGGGCGTAATTTGGCCGATCGGCCGCCGCCCGGTTCCCTCGTTTGCTCTCCCCAGTGTGAACGGCAACCTGCCGCTGAGTGTCTTGTCGCACCCGTTCGGCGGGAGTAGATCACGTCCCCGGCTGGGTTCACTGGGGAACGGGGAAATGTTGAAGCAGCTTTTTGCGCCGCAACTTGTCATTCTTTATGTGCTGGCGGCCTCGACGATTTACGTCCACTTCCGCGGCAAGCAGCGGTTGCGCTTCGCGCGCCAGCTCGGCGATCACTCGACCTATCTCGCGCCTTATAATGTGCTGATGTATGCGGGCTCGGCGGTGCCGAACAAGCCGGTGATCCCGGTCGAGCAGTTTCCGGAGCTGAAGCCGCTCAGCGAGAACTGGGAGACCATCCGCGACGAGGCCGTGCGTCTGTTCGACGAGGGATTCATCCGCGCGGCCGCCAAGAACAACGACTGGGGCTTCTACTCGTTCTTCAAGAGCGGCTGGAAGCGGTTTTACCTGAAATGGTATGACGACTTCCTGCCGTCGGCAAACACGCTGTGCCCGAAGACGGTAGAGCTGCTCAAGTCGATCCCGAGCGTACACGGCGCGATGTTCGCGATGCTGCCGCCGGGCGGCAAGCTGGGCGCGCACCGCGATCCCTTCGCGGGCTCGCTGCGTTACCATCTCGGCCTGGTCACGCCGAACTCGAACAAGTGCCGCATCCTGGTCGACGGCGTCGAATGCGTCTGGCGCGACGGCGAGGCCTTCATGTTCGACGAGACCTTCATCCACAGCGCCGAGAATGCGACCGACGTCAACCGCATCATCCTGTTCTGCGACGTCGAGCGTCCGATGAAGTACGGCTTCATGACCGCGATCAACCGCTGGGTCAGCCATCACATCGTCAAGGCGTCGGCGACCCAGAACGTCGAGGGCGAGAATGTCGGCGTCCTCAACAAGGTGTTCGGCAAGCTCTACGAGATCCATCTTGCCAGCCGCAAGGTCAAGGAGTGGAACCGCAACGTCTACTACACGCTGAAATACTCGCTGACGGCACTGATCCTCGGCCTCATCGTGTGGTCGGCGCTGAAGTGATGTCGGTCCGTAGGGTGGGATTAGCCCGCGGCTGCGCGAAGCGCAGTCCGCCGGCGTAATCCGCCGTCCGGTGCATCCAATCGACGCGTCCTATGTCGGGCGATGCGCTGGCGGATTACGCTGCGCTAATCCGCCCTGCGATCACAGGATTTGTCAGCTTTTTCAGTGATGGTGCTTGTGCCCAGCGGAGCTATCAGCGCGTTGATAACCTCGCAGCTCCGCATATCGCTGCATCTGGCTCTGATCGAGCAAGGCCGCGGTCGACAGATGATATTTGAGGTGGCTCTCGCGGAGCTGCCCCTGCGTTTCGGCAATGGCCGCAATACTCGTCTTGAGCGCTTCCGATGTGATCGCGCGGGAGGAGAAAAGGTCTTCCAGCGCTCTCTCTTGTTCGACGAGCTTGTGACCCAGTGGAACGGTTTCCTGCTTCATGGCATCGAACAGCCGCCGGACCTCGACGCGTTGATCGGCGGTCAGGTCGAGACGATCACCTAGCTCGATCACGTGGCTGGGACCGGGATATCCATTGAGCTCTGCGGCAAGAGCGAGGCCCATCCCGCGGCCGGCGCGAAGATCGTCGATGTGCTGCTGCGACAGCGCCTTGATGGGGCGTCCTTCAAGCCCGGCATAGGGCTGGCTGGACTGTGCGCTGGCGGCGCTAAAGCTGAGGAGAAGAGAGGCCGCAAGCAGAAGGAGGCGGTTCATGAGTCTGGCTCCATCAAATCGAGCGAGCTGATGCCGAAGCATCGGACCCGGCTGCGAGTTATCCCTATCGCGATCGAGCGATCCCGGAGTGCAAATCTTGCTGGATGGTCCGGCCCATGGCAACAAAGATCGCCGTGATGAAGTGCCCAATGTGGAGCAGGCGATGGCCTCCTTGCCGACCGCGAACGCCGAGATCGTGCAGTTTTTCCGCCAATGGCTGGATACCTTCGCAGGCTATGTCCGCGAGGTCGACTATGCCTCGGCGCGGCCGCTCTTCCATCCCGATGTGCTGGCCTTCGGCACGCACAACGATGTCATCCCCGGCCTCGATCAGTGGGTCACGACGCAATGGGACAATGTCTGGCCGAAGACGGCCGACTTCCGTTTCGTGCTCGATCAGGCCTCGATCCTGGCATCGCCCGACGGCACGATGGCCACGGTGATCGCGCCGTGGACCAGCACGGGCTATCATCCCGACGGCAGGACGTTTCCGCGTCCGGGACGCGCGACCATGGTGTTTGCGAGGAACGGCGACGGCTGGCTGTGCGTGCATTCGCACATGTCGCTGAACCGCGGGGTGCCGCAGGCCAGCCACGCCAACCGGCCGGTGAAGGCCTGGTGAAAAGCAATTGGTGAAAAACAAAAAGGCCCCGGACGTGTCCGGGGCCCTCTGATTTCAGGTCGCCGTAAGCCTTACTCTGGCTGACCGATGCTTACCTTCAGCGTGCCGACGCCGTCGACGCCACATTCGAGCTTGTCGCCGGGCTGGAGCTGGGAGACGCCGGCGGGGGTGCCGGTCATGATGATGTCGCCGGCGGCGAGCTTCACCTGCTGCGACAGCTGCCAGATGATCTCGGGCACGTTCCAGATCAGCTCGGTGAGATCGCCCTTCTGAGCTTCCTTGCCGTTGACCGTGAGCCAGATCTTGCCCTTGGCGGGATGGCCGATCTTGGAGGACGGCTGAATCGCGGAGCAGGGGGCGGAGCCGTCGAACGACTTGCCGATCTCCCACGGACGCTCCTTCTTGCGCGAGGCGATCTGGAGGTCGCGGCGGGTGAGGTCGATGCCGACGGCGTAGCCATAGACGTGGTCGAGCGCCTTGTCGGCGGGGATGTTGAGGCCGCCGCTCTTCATCGCGACGATCAGCTCGACCTCGTGATGCAGATCCTTGGTCAGCGGCGGATAGGGGATCGTGGCGCCGTCGGGCACCAGCATGTCGGCGTGCTTGGCGAAGAAGAACGGCGGGGCGCGCTCGTCATTGCCCATCTCGCGGATGTGCTCGAGATAATTGCGGCCGACGCACCAGATGCGGCGGACCGGATAACGGCCGCTCTCGCCGACGACGGGAAGCGAAGCCTGGGGCGGAAGCGGGATGACGTAGGAGGCGGCGTTCATGCGGGTCTCGCTGCTCTTGAGGTGGAACGAACTCTATGCGGTTGCGCTGATCGGCGCCAGAGCGCCGGAATCGTGATGCTGCAGGCGGAAGAACGAGGCGTAGCGGCCGCCGCGGCGGAGCAGCTCGTCATGCCGGCCCTGCTCGACGATCTCGCCGCCCTCGACCACCAGGATGGCATCGGCATGCATGATGGTGTGCAGGCGATGCGCGATCACGATGGTGGTGCGGTCCCGGCAGAGATGCTCGATCGCCTCCTGCACCTGCCGCTCGGACTCCGAATCCAGCGCGGCGGTGGCTTCGTCCAGCAGGATGACCGGCGCGTTCTTGATCAGCGCGCGCGCCACCGCGATGCGCTGGCGCTGGCCGCCGGACAGCTGTGTGCCGTGCTCGCCGACCGGCGTGTCGTAGCCGAGCGGGAAGCTCATGATGAAATCATGCGCGCAGGCGGCTTTCGCCGCCTCGATGATCTCGTCCTCGCTTGCGCCCGGCTTGCCGAAGGCGATGTTGCTGCGGATGGTGTCGCGGAACAGATAGACGTCCTGGCCGACATAAGCGGTCTGCGACCGCAGCGATTTGCGCGAGACCGCGCCGATCGACTGGCCGTCGATCACGATGTCCCCTTGCGTCACCTCATGGAAGCGCAGCAGCAACGCGAGCACGGTCGATTTGCCGCCGCCGGAGGGCCCGACCAGCGCGGTGACCTTGCCGGGCTCGGCAACGAAGCTCATGCGGTTGAGCACGGTCTCGCCGCTGCGGTAGGAGAAGCTGACGTCACGCAGCTCGATCCGCGCATCGGTGAGCTTCAGCGCCGGCTTGTCGTCGTCGGAGCGCTCGCTGGCCGGGCTGTCGACGACCTCCAGCAGCATCCGGGCGCCGACCAGCTGGCTGTTCAAATCGATGTTGAGCCGCGCCAGCCGCTTGGCCGGCTCGGTCGCCATCAGGAAGGCGGTCATGAAGGAGAAGAACGCGCCGGGCGTGGCGTTGAGCGCGACCACGCTGTAGCCGCCGTACATCAGGCAGCCCGCGACCGCGAAGCCGCCGAGCATCTCCATCAGCGGGTTGGAGCGGTTGGCGACGCGCGCCATCTTGTTGGCATTGCGCTCGACGATCGCGATGTTCTCGTCGATGCGCTTCTGCATGGTGTCTTCGAGCGTGAAAGCCTTCACCGTGCGAATGCCCTGCAGCGATTCCTGCATGGTCTCCATGATGTCGGCGGTGCCGGTGAACTGGTTGAAGGCGAGGCCCTTGATGCGCTTGACCAGCTTGCGCAGCACCAGCATCGCCGGCGGCACCACGACGAGGCCGATGAACGACATCACGGGGTCCTGCCACACCATCACCCCGATCATGGCGAGCAGCATCAACAGGTCGCGCCCGATGGCGTTGACCAGCATGTTGAGCACGTCGGTGATCGATTTGGCGCCGGCCGTCAGCCGCGCCAGGAATTCGGAGGAATGCCGCTCGGAGAAGAAGCCGACGCTCTCGCGCATCAGCTTTGCGAACAGCTGGCGCTGGTTGGTGGCGAGGATGGCGTTCGAGATCTTGGTGAGGATCACCATGTGGCCGTAAGTCGCCACGCCCTTGATGAAGAGCAGCAGCACCGTGATCCCCGAGAACATCGCGATGCCCGGGATGTTCTTGTCGACATAGGCCTGGTTGATGACCTGGCCCAGCACATAGGTCGCGATGGCGGTCGCGCCCGCGGCGACCGCCATCAGCGCGAAGGCGACGAGGTAGCGCCGCCAGTAGACGATGCCCTGTTCGGTGACGAGGCGGCGAATCAGGGTCGCTGCTGCATAGGGATCGTCGGTGATTTTCTTTGGAAACTGCGCCATCCGGTGTCCATTGACGGCGCAGGACAAAGCCTGCCCGCGCGTCAGGGATCGATGGGCCTCTGTGCCCGCTCAAGCCGGGCTTTTCAAGCCCAATTAAGGGCTTGCGTCGGACGGGAATCTAGGCCGAGGCGGCGTGGCGGAGCTCACCATGGCGCTCGTGGAACAGCTTGTCCTCCCACGCCAGCGCATGGGCGGCGATGGTCTCGAGGTCCTCGTATTGCGGCCTCCAGTCGAGCAGGCTGCGGATGCGGCTGGTGTCGGCGACCATGGTCATGATGTCGCCCGGCCGGCGCGGGGCGTATTGCACGGCGAAGCTGCGGCCCGAAACCCGCCTCACGGCGTCGATCGTCTCCAACACCGAATAGCCGCGGCCGTAGCCGCAATTGAGCGTCGTCGAGGCGCCGCCATTGCGCAAATAGGCGAGAGCCGAGCGATGCGCCTGCGACAGGTCGGTGACGTGGATGAAGTCGCGGATGCAGCTGCCGTCGGGGGTCGGATAATCGGTGCCGAACACGTCGATCTTGGCGCGCTGGCCGGTTGCGGCTTCCACCGCGATCTTGAGCAGATGCGTGGCGCCGGCGGTGGCAAGACCGATGCGGGCCTGCGGGTCGGCGCCGGCGACGTTGAAATAGCGCAAGGTCACGTACTGCATGCCGTAGGCGGCGGCGACGTCGTGCAGCATGATCTCGGTCATCAGCTTCGACGAGCCGTAAGGCGACAGCGGCCGCGTCGGCGCGTGTTCGGGGACGGGCACCTGATCCGGATTGCCGTAGACGGCGGCGGTCGAGGAGAAGATGAAGCGATTGATGCCGCGCTTCACTGCGACGTTGAGCAGGTTGCGCGCGGTCATGAAGTTGTTGCGGTAATAGCCGAGCGGATCACGCATCGAGTCCGGCACGACCACCGAGCCCGCGAAATGGATGATGCTCTCGATGTCGTGCTGGGCTATCACGCCTTCGAGCAGGTTCTCGTCGCCGGCATCGCCAATGAAGAGCGGCACGCCCTCAGGCAGATAAGCGGAGAAACCGGTCGAGAGATCGTCGATCACGACGACATCCTCGCCGGCTTCCGCCAGCGCGAGGACCGTGTGACTTCCGATATAGCCGGCGCCGCCGGTGACTAGCACAGTCATGATCTCACCCGTCTTCGATCAACGCGCAAAGCTAGCGCTTGCGTGGTGAAGAGGGGGTATCGGCAGCCCTGAACTGGTCACTATGCTTAATGTTGCGTATAGGGGGCCTGTGAAACGGAGCGTGACGTGGCGAATTCCCCCGGCGATCTCGAAGTGATCGTGCCAAATCTGCACAGGCGCTATTCCGGGGTCACCGCGACCAACCGGATGGTGGCGCCGCGTCTGGCGAAACTGTACCGCGCCGCCTGGTTCGGATCCGATGCGCCAGCGGGCATCGCGCGCCTGACCGTCGCCGATTTCCTCAAGCTATGGCGCCGCAAGGCGCCCTTGATCTGGCACGCGCGGCGCAACAACGAGATGATCGCGGGCGTTGTGCTGCGCGCGCTCGGCTGGCCGCTGAAACTCGTGTTCACCTCGGCGGCACAGCGGCACCACAGCTGGATCACGCGCTGGCTGATCCGGCGCATGGACGCGATCATCGCGACGTCGGATCTCTCGGCCGCCTTCCTGAAGGTGGAAGCGACGGTGATCCCGCACGGCGTCGACACCGACGTTTACGCACCGCCGACAGATCGCGCCACTGCCTTCGCGGAAGCTGCGCTGCCGGGCCGCTACGCCATCGGCTGCTTCGGCCGCGTGCGTGCGCAGAAGGGCACCGATCTGTTCGTCGATGCGATGTGCCGCCTGTTGCCGCACCATCCGGATTTCACCGCCGTGATCGTCGGTCAGGTCACGGCCGAGCAGACGCCCTTTGCGAATGATCTGAAGAAGCGGATCGAGGCCGCCGGCCTGCAATCGCGCATCGTCATCACCGGCGAGTTGCCGATCGAAGACGTGCAGCGCTGGTATCAGCGGCTGACGATCTACGCCTTCACCTCGCGCAACGAAGGTTTTGGCCTGACGCTGATCGAAGCAATGGCGGCGGGCAGCGCGCTGGTCGCCGCGCGCGCCGGCGCGGCCGAGCTCGTGGTCGAGGATGGGTTAAGCGGCGTGCTGATCCCGACCGGCGATGCCGATGCGCTGGCGGCGGCGCTCGAGCCGTTGATGCGCGACGTGGCCGCGGCGACGGTGATGGGCGAACGGGGGCGGGCGCGGGTGCTCGCAAAGTTCAGTCTCGATGCGGAAGCGGCTCGGATCGGGGAGGTCTATCGGCCGCTGCTCTGACGTGCCGCGCTCATCCGCAAACAAAAACTGTGAAAACAACCCCATGCACAGTAGGCGGCCGTAAGGAAATCAATGGGTTGGCGACAGCACTGAGCTGCGGATTTAGGCCGTTGGTGCCAGAGTTTGTTCCCGTTTTGGGAATTTGCGTTGATCCCGAATTGGGAACATGCTATCGCTATGAACGTAATAGCTCGAAGGGCGCTCAAGGTCTTTTGGGAGCGATACCCCCAAGCGGAAACTCCCTTGGGCACCTGGTACGAAATCGTGTCCAAGGGTGACTGGAGCGGCCCCGCAGACCTGAAGAGAGCGTTTGGAAGCAACATCGACTTTGTTGGCGACAACAGAGCCGTCTTCGACATTGGCGGCAACAAGTATCGCCTTGTGGTTCACTTCTCCTACAAGTTCAAAACAGCTCTCATCAAGTTTGTCGGCACGCACGCAGAGTACGACGGAATAGACGCGGAGACCGTGTGATGATGGACGTAAGGCCGCTTCGCAACGAACAGGATTACGATTGGGCTATCGGCGAAGTATCCCGCTATTTCGAGGCCGAGCCCGCTCCCGGCACGCCTGACGGTGATCGCTTCGAAGTTTTGTCTTCACTCATCAAGGCGTACGAGGACAATCACTTCGCGACCACTCAGGGCGATCCCATCGACGTTCTCCATTTCGCAATTGAATCCATGGGGCGCTCGCAGACAGAATTGGCGGCTCTGATCGGACGCAATCGGGCGTCCGAAGTCTTGAATCGCATCCGTCCACTGACGCTGGATATGATCCGGACCATCAGCAAGGAATGGAGCATTCCCATTGGCGCTTTGACAGCTCCATATGAGCTGTCGCGTGCACATGCTTGATCGTGCTGGCGCAGCGGCGATGCGGATCGCGTTCGCCAGCGACGCTCAGTTCTCCGCCTTCGCCCCCGCCCCAGCCAGCACCCGCTGCGCAATCGCTACCACCTCGCTCGCTGCGATATTCCGCATGCACCGGTGGTCGTTCATCTTGCAGATCGTGCTCTGGCAGGGCTGGCAGGACAGCGCTTCCTTGTCCTGCACCACGGTCGCGGCGAGGCCGTTGAGCGGCGCCCAGAGATAAGGACTGGTCGGGCCGAAGATCCCCATGGTCGGCGTGCCCAGGGCGGCTGCGATATGCATCAGGCCTGAGTCGTTGGAGATGGCGACGCCGGCGGCCGCCATGGCCAGCACGCCGTTGCGCAGGTCGTTGCCGGTGAGGTCCCGCACATCAGGGCCGCCGGCCGCGACGATCTCCTGGGCGAGGGCCTTTTCCCCGGGGCCGCCGACCACCCAGACCTCCAGCCCGCGCTCGACCAGGAGCCGGGCGGCTTCCGGATAGGACGTCCAGCGCTTTGAGACGCCCACCGAGCCCGGAGCAAGCGCCACCGCGGGTGCGGCGCCGAGACCGTTGGCCTGCCGCCAGCGGACGATCTCCTCGGCGGGAACGCGGAGCTGCGGCACCGGCCATTCCGGGGGCAGGGGGGCACCGTCGGGCTGGGCCAGGGCGGCGTTCTTGTCGATGAAACGGGGCAGCTTCTTCTCGCCCCAGCGCCAGCGATTGAGCAGGCCGAACCGGAATTCGCCGACAAAGCCGACCCGTTCAGGAATACCGGCCAGGGCCGGCGCGATGGCGGCCTTCCAGGTGCGCGGCAGCACCAGGGCGGTACCGTAGTTCCGCTCGCGCAGGAGCTTGGCCAAAGCCAGCTGCCGGCCCACGGCGAGGCGGCCGCGCGGCAGGTCCCAGACGATCCCCTCGCGCACGCCGGGCATGTAATCGACCAAGGGGGCGCACAGCGACGTGGTGAGGAGATCGACCGGCCGATTGGGCCAGCGCTGCTTCAGGACCCGCACGACGGTGTGATTCCGGACGAAATCGCCGATCCACATATAGGGAATGATCAGAATCGGGCGGGTGTCGCTCCGGTCCGCATCTCCACTAAGTTGTGAATTTTGGTTCATTCGTTAAATGGGGCCGCAATGATTTCGGCGGTTCGGTAGCCGCTCCGAGCCTGCAGGTAAAGCGGGCAAACCGCTCAATCCCAAAACCGCTTACACTTTGCCGGCTCATGCGCTAGGGCAGGACCGGGCCGCAAAAATCGGGCAGGGATTTCGGAATGTTGCTGGTGACCGGCGGGGCCGGTTTTATCGGGTCGAATGTCGTGGCCGCGCTCAATGATTCGGGCCGCAGCGACGTCGTGGTTTGCGATTTTCTCGGCAACGAGGGCAAGTGGCGGAATCTCGCCAAGCGCCAGCTTGTGGATATCGTCCCGCCGGCCGAGCTGACCGACTGGCTAAAGGGCCGCAAGCTGGAGGCCGTGATCCATCTCGGGGCGATTTCCGCGACCACCGCGACCGACGGCGACCTCGTGTTCGAGACCAACTTCCGCCTGTCGATGCGTCTCCTCGACTGGTGCACGGCGGGCGCGGTGCCGTTCATTTACGCCTCCTCGGCCGCGACCTATGGCGACGGCGAGACGGGTTTCGACGACGATGCTTCGCTGCCGGCCCTGAAAAAGCTCCGACCGATGAATCTCTACGGCTGGAGCAAGCACATGTTCGATCTCGCGATCGCCGAGCGCCTCGCGCGCGGCGAGAAGCTGCCGCCGCAATGGGTAGGCCTGAAATTCTTCAACGTGTTCGGCCCCAACGAATACCACAAGGGCACGATGATGAGCGTGCTGGCGCGCCGCTTCGACGACGTCAAGGCCGGCCGTGTCGTGCAATTGTTCAAGTCGCATCGCGAGGGCATCGCCGACGGGGATCAGCGCCGCGATTTCATCTATGTCGACGACGTCGTGCGCGTCGTGCTGTGGCTGCTCGCGACGCCGTCGGTGTCCGGCCTCTTCAACGTCGGAACCGGCAAGGCGCGCAGCTTCCGGGATCTGATGCTGGCCGCCTATGCGGCGCTCGGCGCCAAGCCCAACATCGAATACATCGACATGCCCGAGCAGATCCGCGGGGCCTACCAATATTTTACCCAGAGCGAGGTCGATCGGCTGCACCGCGCCGGCTATAACGGCGGCTTCACGACACTCGAGGACGCGGTGAAGGCCTATGTCGGGGATTACCTCGACAGGCCCGACCGCTTCCGCTGAGGCCATTTGACCATGCCGACGCCCATTCTCGATTTCGACGCCCTCGCGAAGGCCATCTCAGGCCGCACCGTGCTGTGCATCGGCGACATCATGCTGGACGAGTTCGTCTATGGCGAGGTGTCGCGGATCTCGCCGGAAGCGCCGACGCCCGTCATCGCGGCCCAGCGTAGCGAGATCCACATCGGCGGCGCCGGCAATGTCGCGCGCAACGTCGCGTCCCTCGGCGCACGCTGCATCTTCGTGGGCCTCGTCGGCGAGGACGATGCCGGCGTGCGGCTCAAGGCGGCGCTGGACGAGCTCACTGCGATCGAGAACGTGCTGGTGCGGGATTCCTCGCGGCCGACCACGCGAAAAGTTCGGTTTGTTTCCGAGCATTTTTCCACGCACATGCTGCGTGCGGATTGGGAGCAGGCGCTGCCTGCCTCGGATGAGATCGAGACGAAGCTGATCGAGGCGATCCTGCCGCAAATCGCGCGCGCCGACCTCGTGCTGCTGTCCGACTACGCCAAAGGCGTGCTGACGGCACGCGTGATCCGCCACACCATCGACGCGGCGCGAAAACTCGGCAAGCCCGTGATCGTGGATCCCAAGAGTTTGAACTGGGCGATCTATCGCGGCGCCACGCTGCTCACGCCCAACCGCAAGGAATTTTCCGAGGCGACGCGCAGCCGCGCCGACACGCTGCAGAGCATCGTCGATGCCAGCGAGGACGTGATGCGGCTCGCCGATTGCGAGGCTATCCTGGTCACCCAGGGCGAGCACGGCATGACGCTGGTGCCGCGGGGCGGCGAGGCCGTTCATGTTCCGGCTTTTCCGGTGAAAGTGCGCGACGTCTCCGGCGCCGGTGACACCGTCGCCGCCGCGCTCGCAGTGTCGCTGGCGACCGGTGCGGACTGGGATACGGCGCTGCGCATGGCCAGCGCGGCGGCCGCCGTCGCCGTCGGCAAGCAGGGCACCGCCAGCGTGAGTGCGGCCGAGCTGCGCCGCAAGATCCTGCCGCATGCGACGCTCGCGGCCGAGGAGAAGATCGTGCTCGAGCCTGAGATGCTCGAGGCACGGCTCGCCGAATGGAGGCGGCAGGGCCAGCGCGTCGGCTTCACCAACGGCTGTTTCGATATTCTGCATCCCGGCCACGTCAAGGTGCTGACCGCGGCGCGCGCCGCCTGCGATCGCTTGATCGTCGGCCTCAACAGCGACGCCTCGGTGCGGCGGCTGAAGGGCGCCGATCGCCCCGTCCAGGACGAACGTGCGCGCGCGGAGGTGCTCGCCGCGCTCGAGGCGGTCGATCTCGTCGTCATCTTCGAGGAGGACACGCCGATCGACCTGATCAGGCGGATCAAGCCCGGCGTGCTGGTGAAGGGCGGCGACTACACCCGCGAGCAGGTGGTCGGCCACGAGGTCGTCGAGGAAGCGGGCGGGGTAGTCGTGCTGATCGACATCCTCCAGGGCTTCAGCACGACGGCGCTGGTGCATCGCGCCCGGGGAGGCGACAAGTGACCACGCTCGTACGCGAAACGACCGGCCAGATGTTGCTTCGCCGTCTGCGCAGCCCCGCGGCCTGGAGCGAAACCGTCGACATATTCGCGGTCCTGACCGCGGCCTCGCTGCCCTGGTCGACCTCGCTAACGGGGATCTTCAACGCGCTGATGCTGCTTTGCATGGTGCCGTTCCTCGATGTCCGTGCATTCCTGCAATCGCTGAAGCGTCCGATTTGCATGGCGCCGATCGCGCTGGTCCTGCTTGCGCTGGTGGGGACACTCTGGTCGGACGCGACCTGGGGCGCGCGCTTCTATGCAGTCAATCCGACCGCGAAGCTGCTCGTGCTGCCGGTCCTGCTCTATCATTTCGAGCGATCGCAGCGCGGCCATTGGACATTCATCGCCTTCCTGGTGTCCTGCGCCCTGCTGTCGGTGATGTCCTGGCTGGTCGCCTTCTATCCGAATCTTGCGCTCAAGGTCGATCCGCCCGAACGCGGCATCTTCGTCAAGAACTACATCGACCAGAGCCAGGAATTCGCGCTTTGCGCCGTCGCGCTCGCCTATCCGATCGTGACGCTGCTGCGCGAGAGGCGATACTGGTTCGCCGGACTGCTGACGGCGCTGGCGCTGAGCTTCTTCGTCAACATGGTCTTCGTGGTGGTGTCGCGCACCGCGCTCGTCACCATTCCGATCATGTTCGGCGTGTTCGCGCTGCTTCATCTCAAATGGCGCAGCATCGCTCTGATCTTTGCCGCTTTGCTCGCCGGCGCCGTTCTCGCCTGGCAGACCTCGCCGCAATTGCGCTCTACCGCCGAGAGATTTGGGAGCGACTACACGCGTTATGCGGAACGGGGCGAGCCGAGCTCGCTCGGCCTGCGGCTCGAATTCTGGCGGAAGTCGCTCGGCTTCTTCGCGCAGGCGCCGATCATGGGCCACGGCACCGGCTCGACGCGCGGATTGTTCGAGCGCGTCGCGACGCCCAGCGGTCAATACCAGGCATCCGCCGAAGTTATAGGCAACCCGCATAATCAGACCCTCAACGTTGCCGTGCAATGGGGCGCGATCGGCATCGGCGTTCTCTACGCGATCTGGATCCTGCATCTGCTGTTGTTTCGCGGCGACGGGCTGGTCAAGTGGATCGGGCTTCTGGTGGTGGTGCAGAACGTCTTCACTTCGCTGTTCAACTCCCATCTGTTCGACTTCCACGAGGGCTGGATGTACGTCATCGGCGTCGGCGTTGCCGGCGGCATGGTGCTCCAGGCACAACAGGGCGAGGCGAAGATGGGGGAAGCCGGTTCCTGAGCGGCCGCGCGGCTGGCAAGTCTGGTCCAGATGGGCTATCAGCGCGGTCAGGTTGCATCTAACTGGGTTTTCATCGGTCGGCGGATGACGCGTCTTTCGCATCTTACCTTGCGCAATTTCCTGATCGCGCTCCACGACCTGCTGGCGACCGCAGCGGCGCTTTTTGCCGCCTTCTATCTGCGATTCGAGGGTGGCGACGGCTTCTTCGACCGCTTGCCGCTGCTGTTCCAGATCCTGCCCTACTTCCTCGCCTTCAGCGTGGTCGTGTTCTTCATCTTCAACCTGACCACGACGAAATGGCGCTTCATCTCGCTGCCTGACGCGCTGAACATCATCCGCGTCGCGACCGTGCTGACGGTCGCCCTGCTCGTGCTCGACTACATCTTCGTCGCCCCCAACGTCCGCGGCGCCTTCTTCCTCGGCAAGGTGACGATCGTCCTTTATTGGTTCCTCGAGATCTCCTTTCTCAGCGCGCTGCGCATGGCCTATCGCTACTTCCGCTATACGCGGGTGCGACGTCACGCCAGAGGCGAGGATGCAGCGCCGACGCTGCTGATCGGGCGGGCCGCGGATGCCGAGGTGCTGCTTCGCGGCATCGAGAGCGGAGCGATCAAGCGCATCTGGCCGGTCGGGGTGCTGTCGCCATCGAACGCGGATCGCGGCCAGTTCATCCGGAACGTGCCCGTGTTGGGCGTCTTTGACGACGTCGAGGACGTCATCGCCGACTTCGCCAAGCGCAACAAGCCGATCGCGCGCCTCGTCATGACGCCGTCGGCATTCGAGCCGGAAGCGCACCCGGAATCGATCCTGATGCGGGCGCGCAAGCTGGGTGTGATCGTCAACCGGATGCCCTCGCTCGAGAGCGGCGACACACCGCGGCTCACCGCCGTCGCGGTCGAGGACTTGCTGCTGCGGCCGAGCGAGACGATCGATTATGCCCGCCTGGAAGCCCTGATCAAAGGCAAGGCGGTGATCGTCACCGGCGGCGGCGGCTCGATCGGTTCCGAGATCTGCGAGCGCGTCGTCGCCTTCGGCGCCGCGCGGCTCCTGATCGTGGAAAACTCGGAGCCGGCGCTCTACGCCATCACGGAAGCGCTCGCCGCGCGAGGCGCGACCGCGGAGATCGAAGGGCGGATCGCCGACATTCGCGACCGCGAGCGCATCATGCGCCTGATGGCCGGCTTCAAGCCGGACATCGTGTTCCACGCCGCCGCGCTCAAGCACGTGCCGATCCTCGAACGCGACTGGAGCGAGGGCGTCAAGACCAACATCTTCGGCTCCATCAACGTCGCGGATGCCGCCGTTGCCGCCGGCGCCGAAGCCATGGTGATGATTTCGACCGACAAGGCGATCGAGCCGGTGTCGATGCTCGGCCTGACCAAGCGTTTTGCCGAGATGTATTGCCAGGCGCTGGATCACGACCTCGCAGCCGGCGCGCGCGGCGCCAAGCCGCCGATGCGGTTGATCTCGGTCCGGTTCGGCAACGTGCTGGCCTCGAACGGCTCGGTGGTGCCGAAATTCAAGGCGCAGATCGAGGCCGGCGGCCCGGTGACGGTGACGCATCCCGACATGGTCCGCTACTTCATGACCATCCGCGAGGCCTGCGACCTCGTCATCACCGCGGCCACGCATGCGCTGGGAACGCAGAGTCCCGACGTCTCGGTCTACGTGCTCAACATGGGCCAGCCGGTGAAGATCGTCGATCTTGCCGAGCGCATGATCCGCCTCTCCGGATTGCAGCCGGGCTACGACATCGACATCGTGTTCACCGGCATGCGGCCGGGCGAACGCCTGCACGAGATCCTGTTCGCCACCGAGGAGCCGACCCGCGAGATCGGCGTTGCCGGCATCATGGCCGCGCAGCCGAACGAGCCCCCGATGCAGACGCTGCGCAAATGGATCGCGGCGCTGGAGCAGGCGATTGCGCGCGACGATCGCGCCACCATCAGGACCATCCTGAAGGATGCGGTGCCCGAATTCGGGTCGACCGCGGCCTGACCATGCAGCCTCAAGGCAAGATCGTCGTCGCGAGCCAGCATTATCCGCCGGATACCAGCACGACGGCCGCGATCATGGCCGAGATCGCCGGCCGTCTCGCCGTCGGGCACGAGGTCGTCGTGCTCTCGGGCTGGCCGGGCGCCTTGCCGGCCTCGCAAACCGGTCCAGGCAAGCCGCGCGTCGTCGCCATCAAGAACCGCATGGCCGGCAAGGCGGCGCTGGTGCGGCGCGGCGTGTCCGAGCTTATGTTCGCCGCGCGCACGTTCTTCGCCTTGATGCGGGAACTCAGGCGAGGGGACGTCGTGCTCACGGTGACCGCGCCGTTCATGCTGCCTTATGCGGTGGCGGCGGCGGCCAGGGTCAAGGGCGCGCGCTCGGCGCTGATCCTGCACGACCTCTTTCCCGACGTGCTGGTGATGGCGGGCCTCTTGAAGCCCGGCTCGCTGGTGACGCGGACGATGCGGGCCGCCAACGGCCTGATGTTCCGCGCGCTCAATGTGGTCATCACCATCGGCCGCGACGCGGAGCGGCCGCTGCTGAGCTATTCCGGAATGAGGCGAAACAAGATCCGCTTCATCCCGAACTGGGCGACGCTGGTGCCCGCGCCGCGGCCGGTCAGAGCGGACAATCCGTTCCGCAAGGCGATTGCCGCGCGCTTCATCGTCGGTCTGTCGGGCAATCTCGGCTTCACCCATGATCCGGAGATCGTGTTCGAGGCGGCGCGCCTGCTGAAGGACGCCACGGACATTCACTTCCTGTTGTCGGGCTGGGGCATCGGCTTCGAACGGCTGAAGCAATTGCAGGCGGCCGCGAACCTCTCCAACATCTCCTTTGTCGGGCGGGTCGAGGATTCCGAGCTCGAGGCGCTTTTGACGTCCGCCGACCTCTGGATCATTCCGTACCGCAAGGACGTCGCGGGAGTGTCTGTGCCGAGCCGCTTCTACAACCTGCTGGCGGTCGGCCGTCCCGTGGTGCTGGTGTCCGAGCCGGAGGCCGAGGCCGCCTTGACCGTGGTCGAGAACGGGCTCGGCTGGGTCGTGACGCCGGGCCGCGCCGATCAGCTCGCCGCGGCGATCCGCACGGCGTCCGCTGACGAGGACGGCGGCGTCGCTGCGCGCGCGGTGAAGACGGCCGAGCGATTCGACAGCACGACCGCGATGAACGCCTATGCGGCGCTGATCGACGAATTGTTGCGCAACCCGGACCTGTCGGAGCAACGATGAGCGAGAAGAAACCGGTCGTGCTGGTGACGGGAGCGAGCGGCTTCGTCGGGCGTCACGTCGTGCCGTCGCTGGCGCGCGAGGGATGGTCGGTCCGCCGCGCGGTCCGCACTCCGGAAGGGATCGACGACGAGGTCGTGATTGAGACGATCGGTCCCGACACCGATTGGCAGGCCGCACTGGACGGCGTCGATGCGGTCGTCCATCTCGCCGCGCGCGTGCATCACAAGAACGAGGAGCACGCGGTCCAGCTCTACCGCAACGTCAACATCGCCGGCACGCTGCATCTTGCGCGCTGCGCGGCGACGGCCGGCGTGCGCCAGTTCATCTTCGTCAGCACCGTGCTCGTGCACGGCCGCAGCAACGAGGGCCGCGCCCCCTTCGGCGAGAACGACATTCTGACGCCGCGCGGCCTCTACGGCATGTCCAAGGCCGCGGCCGAGGCCGGCTTGAGAACGCTGGCGCGCGACAACGACATGAAGATCTCGGTGATCCGTCCGCCGCTGGTCTATGGCGCGGGCGCCAAGGGCAATTTCGCGCTGTTGACGCGCGCGGTCGCGCTCGGGCTGCCGCTGCCTTTTGCGGCGATCCACAACCAGCGCGCCTTCCTTGCCGTGCAGAACCTGGCGTCGTTCATCCTGCACCGGCTGGGTCACCCCGATCCCGCCAGCAATTTCGAGATATTCCTCGTGGCCGACAGGGAGCAGGTCTCGACGCCGGAATTCGTCTCGCGTCTGGCCGAGGCGTCCGGCAAGAGGCCGCGGATGTTCAGGGTGCCGCCGGGCGTGCTCGGCACGCTGCTCGGCGCGATGGGCCGGCAGGATACCCATGACAGCCTGATCGGCTCGCTCGAGCTCGACATCTCCAAGGCGCTCGCGACCGGCTGGCAGCCGCAGATCTCCCTCGACCAGGGCTTGCGGCTGGCGCTGTCGGCTCAGGATGCCTGAGCGCGGGAGAAGCGTCGCAGCAGGAAACCGACCGCGGCCGCGCCTGCGAGCACGGACAGGATCGTCATCCCGGTCGATCCCGCGCGAACAGTGGCGATGGCGAGCAACGCCAGCAGGAGGTTGAGCGCGAACACCTCGCCGGTCACTCGCAGGACCGTAAACCCGTTGTCGGTGGCGCGCTGATAGAAATGCGTGCGGTGCGCCGACCAGAACGGCTCGCGCCTGATGATGCGCCGAAACAGCGTGATGGTGGAATCAGCAAGGTAATAGGCCGGCAGCAGCAGCGCCGCGGCGGGTTGTCCGCGCCAGGCGAGCTCGAGCAGGCACCAGCCGAGCAGGAGTCCGATCGGCAGGCTGCCGACATCGCCCAGGAACACCTTCGCGACCGGCTTGTTGAACGGCGCAAAACCGAGCATGGCCCCGCACAGCGCCATTGCGATGAACGTCGCCGGCCGCGAGAGGTCCCCGAACAGCCCGAGCAGCAGCAGCGCGGCCGTGACCGGCACGACCTCAGCCACCGTCATCAGGTCGAGCCCGTCCATGAAGTTGACGAGGTTCACGAACCAGACACCGGCGAGCAGGATCAGGCCTCGCTCCAGCGCCAGCGGCAGCGCCGGCACGATGCGGGCATCGTCAGGCGCGGTGAACACCACAGCGCCGACGCAGGCGGCTTGCAGTGCGAGCCGCATCAGCACCGGCAGTGAAACGATGTCGTCGGCGAACCCGACCAGCGCGATGACAATGGTGGCCATGACCAGTGCCGGCGGAATCGCAAAATTAACCCAGGCCGCCGACGCCAATGCGACGATCAGCGTCGCCGCGATCACCGCTATGCCGGCGCCCTGCGGCGTCGGGATGCGATGGGAGGAACGCGCATTCGGCCGGGCCAACGCGTAGCGCTGGAGCAGGGGGCGGCTGATCCAGGTGATCAGCGCCGAGATCAGCGCGGCGATCGCAGCGGCGAGCAGCGCGGCCACGATCGTCGGCATGGTCACTCCGGGACTCCGAGCTGCGCCGAGCCTTGCGCGGCTTTCTCCGCGCTGAGGATCCAGACCAAGCCGCCGAACGCGCCGACGATGAAGAACACGGCGCCGTACAGCAGCGAGACGTTGACGCCCTCATTGGCGGCAAGTCCGGCGAAGCCGAACGCCAGGCCCATCGTGGCCTCGCGCACGCCCCAGCCGGCGATCGAGATCGGCATCATCGTGATCAGCATCACGGGCGGCACGAGCAGGAAGACGTCGCTGAAGCGAACCGGGGCTGCGATCGACTGCACCACGCACCAGGCGATGACGACGGCAAGCACGTGAACGAGGATCGACAGGATCGCGATGATCGGCCCGCTTCTCCGGCTGAAGATCACGCGGTTGGCGATCACCGCGCAGGCGTGAAGATGATGCGTGGCCCACCAGGTCTTCAGCCAGCGCCATTTCAGCGCGCCGAAGATCAGGAAGCCGACGCCGCCGGCGAGCGCCAGGAGGTCGATGAGCAGCAGCGCCGAGCGCCCGTGCGCATCGGTGATGAGGGCGTAGCTCCAGGGCAGGCTGGCGACGATGAGAACCGCGAGCGCGATCAGTCCGATCGCGCGGTCGACGAAGATCGAGTAGGTCGCCGCACGCCAGCCGGCCCCGGCGCGCGCGACGAGCCACAGCCGGACCGCGTCGCCACCGATCGCCGACGGCAGGGTCTGGTTGAAGAAGGAGCCGATCACGTTGTAGCGCATCGCCCGGCCGAGCTCGAGCGGCGCGCCGCAGGCAGCGCTGATCTCGCGCCATCGCAGCACGCCGACGAAGATCTGCAGGAACGTGATCGCGATCGCCAGGCCGATCCAGAACAGGCTGGTGACGGTGAAGCGCGAAAACAGCTCGGATAGATCGACCTTGCGCAGCGCCAGGTAGAGCAGCGCCGCGGAAATCAGGATTTTGGCCGTCGACAGCAGGATTCGGCGCATCTCGTCCGCATGTACAGGGTTTGCGAAGATTTGAGGCAACCCGACGCGAACGTCGAATTCGGCCGCTTTGGTATGGTTTTGGCGCCGATCTTGCAATAGCTCTCGTTAAGACCCGTCGTTAAGGACGCCTAGAGGAGTCCTCACAGGCAGCGGTCAGCCTATTGCGACCCGATCAAAGTGACGGCTAAACAGGAGCGGCTCGGATCCTAGGGAACAGGATGACCAATCAGGCGATTTTGGTTACCGGCGCGGCCGGCTTCATCGGCTTTCACGTCGCCCGGCAGCTCCTGAGCGAAGGCCACGCCGTCGTCGGGCTCGACAATATTAACAACTATTACGATCCGGCGCTGAAGCGGGCGCGGCTGGCGCTGCTGCAGGTCGACCCCCGCTTCTCCTTGGTCGAGGCGGATCTCGCCGACCGAGAGACGATGGCGGCGCTGTTCAGGCAACACCGTTTTGCCAAAGTCGTGCATCTCGCAGCGCAGGCCGGCGTGCGCTACTCGATCGAGCAGCCGCACGCCTACGCCGATTCCAATCTCGTCGGCTTTCTCAACGTGCTCGAAGGCTGCCGCAACAACGGCTGCCGCCATCTCGTCTACGCCTCGTCATCCTCCGTTTATGGCGCCAACACAAAAATGCCATTTGCGGTTGCGGACCGCACCGATCATCCCGTCAGCTTCTATGCCGCGACCAAGAAGGCCAACGAGGTGATGGCGCAGTCCTACAGCCATCTCTATCGCCTGCCGGTCACGGGCTTGCGCTTCTTTACCATCTACGGGCCATGGGGACGGCCCGACATGGCCTTGTTTCTGTTCGCGAGCGCCATCATGGCGGGCAAGCCGATCCGGCTGTTTAACCATGGCAAGATGCGCCGCGACTTCACCTATATTGATGATGTGACGCGTGTCGTATCCAAGCTGATCGATCTTGTGCCTGCGGACGATCCTTCTGCCGCAAATGCGCCGTTTAAACTCTACAATGTCGGCAATCACCACCCGGAGGAACTGATGCACGTCGTCGGTCTTCTGGAGCGGGAGCTGGGCCGGACGGCGATCAAAGAATTGCTGCCGATGCAGCCGGGAGATGTGCTGGAAACGTTCGCGGATGTCGAGGATTTGATGCGCGACACCGGCTTTGCACCGTCAACGCCGATCGCGCATGGGGTCCATAATTTTGTCACCTGGTATCGGGACTACTTCAAGGTTTGAGATGACGATGGACAAACGCATAATCCCCCTGATCATGTGCGGCGGTGCCGGCACGCGGCTGTGGCCGGCTTCGCGCGAGGTGCGGCCCAAACAGTTCCTGCCGTTGTTCGGCACGCGCTCGACCTTCCAGGACACGCTGCTGCGCGTCTCTGATCCCCAGCTGTTCGACCGACCGATCGTCATCACCAACGCGTCCTATCGCTTCATGGTGCTGGAGCAGCTCGCCGAGATCGGCATCGAGGCCGACGTCATTCTCGAGCCGATGCGGCGCGATTCCGGCCCTGCGATCGCGGCCGGCGCAGTGTTCGCGCAGAACCGCGCCAAGGAGGCCATCGTGCTCGCGCTCGCCGCCGATCACGTGGTGCAGGACAATGCCGCCTTCGTCGCCGCCTGCCGCGAGGGCCTCACCGCCGCGAGCACCGGGCGCATCGTCACCTTCGGCGTCAAGCCGGAGCGGCCGGCGACCGAATACGGCTACATCAATCCGGGCGAGGTGATCTCCGGCGAGGTGCATGCGGTGGCGCGCTTCGTCGAGAAGCCGGACGCGGTGAAGGCCTCCGACTACGTCAATTCGGGCTATCTCTGGAACAGCGGCAACTTCATGTTCCCGGCGAGCGTGCTGCTCGACGAATATCGCAAGGTCGACGCGGCAAGCGTCGAGGCCGTCACCAATGCGGTCAACAATGCCGGCCGCGATCTCGGCTTCGTCACGCTGGAGCCGGAGGCGTTCGGCGCGGCGAAGGCGATCTCGATCGACTATGCCGTGATGGAGAAGACCGCGCGGGCAGCCGTCGTGCCGGTCTCCTGCGGCTGGTCCGATGTCGGCTCCTGGCACGCGGTGTGGGAACTCTCGGACAAGGACGCGCAGGGCAATGCCGCGCACGGTGCCGCCGTGTTCGAGGATTCCCGCAATTGCAACGTCACGACCGACCAGGCGCTGGTCGCGCTCGAAGGCGTCGACGATCTCGTCGTGGTCGCAACCGCGGATGCGGTGCTGGTCTCGCGCCAGAAGGATGCCAACGGGCTGAAGCGTCTCGTCACCAAGCTGAAGACGGTCGCGCCGAAGGTCACCGAGGAGCATCTCAAGGTGCATCGGCCCTGGGGCAGCTATCAGTCCGTCGACAATGGCGAGCGTCACCAGGTCAAGCGCATCGTGGTGAAGCCGGGCGGGCGGCTGTCGCTGCAGAAGCACCATCATCGCGCCGAGCACTGGATCGTGGTGCGCGGTACCGCGCAGGTCACCGTCGACGAGACCGTGAAGATGGTGCACGAGAACGAGTCGATCTACATTCCGATGGGCGCCGTCCACCGCATGGAGAACCCCGGTAAAATCATGCTGGAACTGATCGAGGTCCAGACCGGAAGCTATCTCGGGGAAGACGACATCATCCGGATTGAAGACGACTATCAAAGGTCGTAACCAGCAAACTCCGAATCACGCGACCCGGGCCCAACAGGCGATATTTTTCGGCTTAAGGCCCGGGGAACGTGTAACTTTTTGAATCAAATCGTGTCCGGCCCGCCAGGGCGGCATTCGCCACAAATGTGGCGTCCGTGCTAGAAGCGCGCCGGGGATTTGCGTTGAATCGGGGTTTGCTCACATGAGTTCCAAAGGATCTGCACCGGCAAAGGCCGGCTTGCGCGTTGGCGTCATTGGTGCCGGCGTGATGGGCAGCAACCATGCGCGCGTGCTTAGCGGTCTGCCTGGCGTCAACCTCATCGGTGTCGTGGATCCTTCGCCGGCGCATCGCACGCGCGCGACCGAACTTGCCAATTGCGCAAGCTTCGAGACGCTCGACGAGTTGTTCGCGGCGGGCGTCGACGCCGTCACCATCGCTGCTCCCACCCATCTGCATCACGAGGTCGCGCTCGCCTGCATCGCCAAGAACATCCACGTCTTGGTCGAGAAGCCGATCGCCTCCACCGTCCAAGAGGGCCGCGAGATCGTCACCGCCGCGCAGAAGGCCGGCGTCACGCTGATGGTCGGCCATGTCGAGCGCTTCAATCCGGCGGTCGCCGCCGTCAAGCAGGCGATCGCGGGCGAGGACATTCTCTCCATCGCGATCACCCGTGTCGGCCCGTTCCCGCCGCGCATGTCCAATGTCGGCGTCGTCATCGACCTCGCCGTCCACGACATCGATCTGATCCGCTGGTTCACCGAATCCGACATCGTCGAAGTGCAGCCGCAGCTGTCGAGCGCGGTCGCCGAGCGCGAGGATATCGCGCTGCTGCAGTTCCGCACCGCCAATGGCGTGCTCGCCCACATCAACACCAACTGGCTGACGCCGTTCAAGGCGCGCAGCGTCACGGTCGCGACGCGCGGCAAGTATGTGATGGGCGATCTGCTCACGCGCCAGGTCACCGAGTGCTTCGGCTTCAAGCCCGACGGCAGCTACTCGATGCGGCATCTCCCGGTCGGCCATGACGAGCCGCTTCGCGCCGAGCTGATCGCGTTCCTGAAGGCCGTGCGCAACGGCGAAACACCGGCGGTCACCGGCGATGAAGGCGTCGCCAGCCTCGAGATCGCGACGCAGTGCCTCGAGACGCCGTCGCGTCCCGCGGCCAAATCGCCCGCTCTCAAGGGGCCGCGCCGCGTCGCCGGCTGAACCCTCCATGTCGACCGCTCAAAACCCGCAAGGCGTCATGAACCAGCATCTGCGTTCCGAACCCATTCCCTTCATCGACGTCGCCTCGCAGCGCCGCCGGCTCGGCGCCTCGCTCGATGCCGCCGTCAAGCGCGTGATGGACCACTGCCAGTTCGTCAACGGGCCTGAGGTGTTCGAGCTCGAGAAGCAGCTCGCGGCCTACGCGGGCGCCAAGCATGTGATCGGCTGCGCCAGCGGCACCGACGCGATCCTGATGGTGATGATGGCGAAGAATGTCGGACCCGGCGATGCCGTGCTGTGCCCGTCCTTCACCTTCATCGCGACGGCTTCGCCGGTGGCGCGGACCGGTGCGACGCCGGTTTATGTCGACGTCGACGAGACCACCTTCAACATGAGCCCGGAATCGCTCAAGCGCGGCATCGCGACGGCGCGCAAGGCTGGCCTCAAACCGGTGGCGGTGATCCCGGTCGACCTGTTCGGCCAGCCCGCCGATCACGATGCCATCGCAGAGATCGCCAAGGCCGAGGGCCTGTTCGTGCTCGACGACGCCGCGCAAGGGTTCGGCGCCAGCTACAAGGGCCGCAAGCTCGGCACATTCGGGCTCGCCACCGCGACCAGCTTCTTTCCGGCAAAACCGCTCGGCTGCTTCGGCGACGGCGGCGCGATCTTCACCGATGACGACGAGCTCGCGGCCACCCTGCGCAGCATCCGCGTGCACGGGCAGGGCGTCGACAAATACGACAACGTCCGCCTCGGCCTGACCGGCCGGCTCGACACCATGCAGGCCGCGGTCCTGATCGAGAAGCTGAAGATCTTCGACGACGAGATTGCCGCCCGCAACCGGGTGGCCGAACGCTACGCGCGTGGGCTTGGCAACGTCGTCACCGTGCCGCGCCTTTCGCCGGGCAACACCTCGGTCTGGGCGCAGTACACGATCCGCCTCCCCAAGGGCACCGACCGCGACGGCTTCGCTGCTGCGCTCAAAGCCCAGGGCGTGCCGACCGCGATCTATTACGGCAAGTCGATGCACCAGCAGACCGCCTACAAGCAATATCCGGTGGCCGAGGGTGGCTTGCCGGGTTGCGAGAGCCTGTCGCAGGATGTCATCAGCCTGCCGATGCACGCTTACCTGACCGAAGCCGACCAGGAGCGCGTGATCGCCGCCGTGCGCGGCGCGCTGGCGGGGTGATTTCTTTCCCTCTCCCCTTGTGGGAGAGGGTGGATCGCCGCGTAGCGGCGAGACGGGTGAGGGGTCTCTCTCCGCACGGAATGCGCGGAGAGAGACCCCTCACCCGATTGAGCTTGCGTCTACCCTCGGCGCTGCCCTCTTCCACAAGGGGAGAGGGCACAGCAACGGGCATCGTCGCGGCAATCGACCTCTGTGGCCGCTTCCACCTAGACCTAATCGCACCATGCTCTAAAACAGACGCATGCTCGGACGCATCTTCACAGTTGGTGGTTACACGCTGCTCTCGCGGCTGACGGGATTTGCCCGCGACATCATGCTCGCGGCGATCCTCGGCGCCGGGCCCGTGGCCGACGCCTTCTTCGTGGCACTGCGGCTGCCCAATCATTTCCGCGCGATCTTCGCCGAGGGCGCCTTCAACGCCGCCTGGGTGCCGGCCTATGCGCATGTCCATGGCGAGAAGGGCGAGGCGGCGGCACATTTGTTCGCCGACCGCATCTTCACGCTGCTGCTGGCTTCGCAGGTGGTGCTGCTGGTGGTCGCCTGGCTGTTCATGCCGCAGGCCATGAGCATCCTGGCGCCAGGCTTTTCCGAGGACGCCGAGCAGCGCAGGCTCGCGATCGAGCTGACCCGGATCACCTTTCCCTATCTGCTCCTGATCACGCTGGTGACGCTCTATGGCGGCATGCTCAACGTGATGCAGCGCTTTGCCAGTGCCGCGGCCGCCTCGATCTTCCTCAACGTCGCGATGATGATGACGCTGGCGGTTGCGGTGTGGTTTCCGACCGCGGGCCACGCCGCCGCGTGGGGCGTCCTCATCTCGGGCTTCCTGCAATATTTCCTGCTTGCCGGCGATCTCGCGCGCCACGGCGGCCTGCCGCGCTTTGCGCCATTGAAGCTCGACGAAGACGTCCGCGGCTTTTTCAAAGCGCTGGGACCTGCGACACTTGGCTCCATGGGGACGCAGGTCGCGCTGTTCGCCGATACCATCATCGCGACTTTCCTGCCCGCGGGCGCGCTGTCGGCGCTGTACTATGCCGACCGCCTCAACCAGCTGCCGATCGGCGTGATCGGCATCGCCATCGGCACCGTGCTGCTGCCGGAGATGTCGCGGCGGATCACGGCCAACGACCTCGACGGCGCGATGAAGGCGCAGCGCCGCGCCTTCGATTTCACGCTGCTGTTCTCGATCCCGTTCGTCGCGGCCTTCCTTACCGTGCCTGACGAGATCATGCGCGCGCTGTTTGCCCGCGGCGCATTCTCCAAGGCCGATGCGGTCGCCGCGGGCGGCACGCTCGCGGCTTATGCGATCGGCCTGATCCCCTTCGTGCTGATCCGTAGCGCGGTCGCGACCTTCTATGCGCGCAAGGACACCGCGACGCCGGTGCGAGCATCCCTGACCGGCATCGCCGTCAACGTTGCCCTCAAAGTCGCCTTGATGGGATCGCTCGCCCAGATCGGCCTTGCGCTCGCCACCGCCGTCGGCGTCTGGACCAATCTGCTGCTGGTGCTGTTCTTCGCCGTGCGGCGCGGCTTTCTCGTTCTGGACCGAGCCTGGCTGATGTCGCTCGGCAAATTCCTGCTGACGGGCATCATCCTTGCGGTGGCGTTCTGGCTGATCGCGCGCTTCAGCGGTCCCTCGTTAGGCTTGATGCATTTTCGTGATGAGGTGACGCTGGTGTTGCTCGCCGCCGGCGGCACCATTGTCTATGCGCTCGCGATCCTCGCGCTGTTCGGCCGCAACTGGCTGGTGTCGCTGGTGCGCGGTTAGGCGCGGCCGCAAGCTTTTTCAAAATCCCGTCCGCGTCCGCCTGAGCCCGCGTCGGATCGGAGCGCGCGTAAGCCAGTCTTGATATGGGTCAAACTGCCGGCGGGCTAAGCGGCTAGGAGTAGGGGCTTGCTGGCCAGCGTCGGAGCAGGACATGGTAAAATCTGCTGTGAAATGTTTGATCATTACCGGTCTTGCCGCTGGTTTCGCCGCAGCGGCTCAGGCCGAAGATTTCGACATCGGCAAGTCGGAATTTCAGTCGTCGTGCGCGAGTTGCCACGGTGCGGATGCCAGAGGCAAGGGACCGGTGAGCGGCCAGTTGAAGACAGCGCCTGCCGATCTGACGATGCTGGCCAAGAACAACAACGGCGTGTTTCCCACGAACACCATCTATGAAGTCATCGATGGGATGAAGACAATTCCCGCTCACGGCACGCGTGAGATGCCGATTTGGGGAGAACGATTCAATCCCATCATCAACTTGCCTCACTATGTCGATCCGTCCTATTGGCAGAAAGCCGGACCGGAGCAGAGCCCGGAGGTCGTCGTGCGAAAACGTATCCTCTCCGTCGTCGATTATCTCGGCCGTATTCAGCAAAAGTAGCCGCCGGCACGTATCGAGTTCGCTTGCCTGTCCTGCTGCAGCGCCTCCCCGCGGAAGATGATCCGAGGGCCTTGCGGGTGCATCCGGCGAAACGAGGCGCTCGCCTGAAGGATGTAGGCAGCCCCTCCACATCTCTTGATTTTGCGCGATTGCCGTGCTATTCGCAGCTCATGACCAAATGCTCGCGCACCGTCAACCGCAACCACATGACCCGCTTCGGCTGGGCCGTGGGAGGAGTCGTGCGCTAGGATTTCGACGACATCTTTTCCACCAGGCCCCGCCGGCATCGGACGGGGCCTTTTTTGTGGCCACGCTCCCTGCCGGCTCAACAGCAGGAGCATCCGATGCCACCCCAATTGACGAACATATCACCCGGGATAGAGGGCGATGCCGCAACGCGCGGTCTCAATCTCTCCATCGTGCAAGCGAAGAGCGCGGTCGACCAGGCGTTGGCAGCACGCCTCAAGGCATCGGCCGCGGCTCTGGAAAACGCCTTGTACGACAAGAATGCCGCCGGATCCGCGACGCGAAGCGTTTTCGGTCTGCTCATGCAGTATTGGAGTGCGTTTTTGCAGAGGCGCGGACGATCACAAGTCAGCCTCCATGATCTGAACGACCGGGAGCTGATGGATATCGGTTTGACGCGCGGTGAGATCGACTGCATCGCACCCGGACGTGCGATCGATGCGCTCAGGGATCGAACAAGGTATCTGTTGAACCGCGGTGGGATGTAGGTGATCAACCATCGGAGAGGGCATGCGCTTTGCGAACAAGCGGCGGTCAGCATGGCCGCTTGTTCAAGCATGCATGCACGGCAGGTGAGTTCGGCAACTATCGTGCCACGGTCGGGATCGATCTTCACCGAGAAATGACCGAGCTGCGACTTTTCCGTCTCGTCGCCTCTGACAGGGGTAGCATGCCGACCCTTCGAGGGTGGGGCGTGCCCAATCCCCGTTTGCCTTGCCAGTTTTTCCACGGCAATATGCCCGGCAAAACAACCATGGAACGGGAAGATAAAATGGCGGCTCCCATCAAGTTCGGCGTTGGCCAAAGCGTGCTGCGCAAGGAGGATGACGCGCTCATCCGCGGCAAGGGCCGCTATACCGACGATTATGCGCCGCAGGCTGCGCTGCGCTGCCTGATGCTGCGCTCGCCGCATGCGCATGCCAAATACACCATCGATGCGAGCCGCGCGCGCGGGCTGCCCGGTGTCGCACTGATCCTGACCGCCGATGATGTCGCAGACCTCGGCAATCTGCCGTGCCTGTTCAATCTCGAGACCGATCCGTTCACCGGTCCGCCATACCCGATCCTTGCCAAGGACGAGGTTCGCCATGTCGGCGATTCCATCGCCTTCGTGGTCGCCGAGACCATCGACCAGGCCCGCGACGCGATCGAGGCGATCGAGGTCAAATGGTCGCCGCTGCCGGCGGTCACCGGCGTCGTCAACGCCGTCAAGAAAGGCGCGCCGCAGGTCTGGCCCGACAAGGCCGGAAACGTGCTGTTCGACGTCTCGATCGGCGACAAGAAGGCGACGGAAGCGGCCTTCGCCAAGGCGCATGCGGTCGCCGAAATCTCGATCGTCAATCCGCGCGTGGTCGCGAGCTTCATGGAGACGCGCGCGGCGGTGTGCGAATACGACGCCAAGCGCGACCATCTGACGCTGACGATCGGCAGCCAGGGCAGCCATCGCCTGCGCGACATTCTCTGCCAGAACGTGCTCAACATCCCCACCGACAAGATGCGGGTGATTTGCCCCGACGTCGGCGGCGGCTTCGGCACGAAGCTGTTCCCGTATCGCGAATACGCCCTGGTGGCGGTCGCGGCCAAGAAGCTCAAGAAGACGGTGAAATGGGCGGCCGATCGCACCGAGCATTTCATGGGCGACGCGCAGGGCCGCGACAACGTCACCACCGCCAAGATGGCGCTGGCTGAAGACGGCAAGTTCCTCGCGATGGACTGCGACCTGATGGGCGACATGGGCGCCTATCTGTCGACCTTCGGACCCTACATCCCGCATGGCGGCGCCGGCATGCTGCCGGGCCTCTACGATATCCAGGCCTTCCACTGCCGGGTGCGGACCGTCTTCACCCACAGCGTGCCTGTCGATGCCTATCGCGGCGCAGGCCGTCCTGAAGCCGCCTATGTGATCGAGCGCCTCGTCGACGCGTGCGCGCGAAAACTCGACATGACGCCGGATGCCATCCGCCGCAAGAACTTCATTCCGCCGAAGGCGCTGCCCTACAAGACGGCCACGGGCAAGGTCTACGATTCCGGCGACTTCGCCGCGCATCTCAAGCGCGCGATGGAGATCGCCGAGTGGAAGGAGTTCCCCAAGCGCGCCAAGGCGGCCAAGAAGGGCGGCCTGATCCGCGGCATCGGGCTTGCGAGCTATGTCGAGATCTGCGGCGTGATGGGTGAGGAGACGGCCAACGTTCGCCTCGATCCCAACGGCGACGTCACGGTGTTGATCGGCACGCAGTCGAGCGGGCAGGGTCACCAGACCGCCTACGCCCAGATCGTCGCCGAGCAGTTCGGCGTCGCGCCGGAGCGGGTCCATGTCCGCCAGGGCGACACCGACGAGATCAAGACCGGCCTCGGCACCGGCGGCTCGGCCTCTATCCCCTCGGGCGGCGTCAGCGTCCAGCGCGCCACGCGCGAGCTCGGGGAAAAGCTGAAGGAAATCGCGGCGCAGGCGCTGGAGGCCGGCGCCGGCGACCTCGAGATCTCGGAGGGCGTGGTGCGCATCGCCGGCACCGACCGTTCGATCTCGTTCGCCGACCTCGCCAAGCGGCCGGGCGCCGATCCGTCGAAGCTGAATGGCAGCGCGACCTTTGCCAGCGCCGACGGCACCTATCCCAACGGCACCCATGTCGCGGAGGTCGAGATCGATCCGGCCACCGGTATCATCAAGATCGTCAACTACGTGATCGTCGACGATTTCGGTAAGACCCTCAATCCGCTGCTCTTGGCCGGCCAGGTGCATGGCGGCGCCATGCAGGGCATCGGCCAGGCGCTGATGGAGCAGGTGGTCTATGGCGCCACCGACGGCCAGCTCATCACCGCGACCTTCATGGACTATGCGCTGCCGCGGGCGGCGGACGGGCCGGCCTTCGTGTTCGAGACCGCCAACGTCCCCTGCAAGACCAATCCGATGGGCGTGAAGGGGGCGGGCGAGGCCGGCGCGATCGGCTCTTGTCCGGCCATCGTCAACGCCATCGTCGATGCGCTCTGGCGCGAATACAAGATCGACCACATCGACATGCCGGCGACCCCCGAGCGGGTGTGGGTCGCGATCAGCGAGCACCATCGCCGTCACAGCCTGTAAGTCCAAGCGAACGCGGAACGCGTGTTGCGGGCTCAGCCAAATGATCCGGAGTGCGACGATCTTTCGTCGCGCTCTGGATGGAATGAAATCTGCCAATCGGGGTTGGCCCATTGTGGGGTCAGCACGATCCTGTCTCAGCGAAAGGGATTTTGCGAATGAAGCGAGTATTGGTTGTTGGGGGCGCGCTGCTGCTCGGCATGGGCGCGGTTTGGGCGCAACAGGACACCGTCAAGGAAGTCCAGACCCTCATGAAGGGCAACGGCAAGAATGCCGGCGCGATGTCGGCGATGGTCAAAGGCGAGAAGCCCTACGACCAGGCGACCGTGGACAGCGCACTGGCGCAGTTCGAAGATACCGCCAAGAAGCTGCCGAACCTGTTTCCGGCCAGCGCCAAGGGCGTGAAGCTCGACGGCGACTATTCGACCTCGCCGAAGGTCTGGGAGGACAAGGCCGGCTTCGACGCCAAGATCGCAAGCTTCGCCAAGGTCGTCGGCGAAGCCAAGGGCAAGATCAAGGATCTGGATTTGCTCAAGGCGAACATGCCGGCCATCGGCAAGGAATGCGGCGGCTGCCACGAGACCTTCCGCGTCAAGAACGGCTGAGGCTGAAGCGTAGCCCGGATGGAGCGAAGCGAAATCCGGGAAGGTATAAGCAAGCTGAAAATCTGTCCCGGATTGCGCTTCGCTCCATCCGGGCTACGGGAATCGATCAAAGGGCGGTTGCGAGAGCAGCCGCCCTTTTTCTATTTGCAAGGTCTGACGGGGCGCCGTTCGAGCAGTTATCTTCGCAGCAACTGCCGTGGCGTTGACGTGAGTCGGCTCATCTTTCCCGATTGTTCATGACGTCGGGAGTTCCAACGCCCGGCGAACATCTCAATCAACAGCGAGACATGCCATGGTCAAACCGTTTCCCTCCAAGACCCACATCGGCAATCACATGCTGCACCCCGAAACGCTGATGCTGACCTATGGCTATGATCCGCAACTGTCGGAAGGCGCGATCAAGCCGCCGGTGTTCCTGACCTCCACCTTCGTGTTCAAGACGGCCGATGACGGGCAGGACTTTTTCGATTTCGTCGCCGGCCGGCGCGAGCCGCCGGAAGGCATGGGCGCGGGCCTCGTCTATTCGCGCTTCAATCATCCCAACAGCGAGATCGTCGAGGACAGGCTCTCGATCTACGAGCGCACCGAGAGCTGCGCGCTGTTCTCGTCCGGCATGGCGGCGATCTCCACCACGATCCTGGCCTTCGTCCGCCCCGGCGACGTCATCCTGCACTCGCAGCCGCTCTATGGCGGGACCGAGACGCTGCTGACCAACACGCTGGCGCGGCTGTCGATCGGCGCCGTCGGCTTTGCCGACGGGATCGACGAAGCCAGCGTCAAGCAGGCCGCGGAAGAGGCGATGGCCAAGGGCCGCGTTTCGATGATCCTGATCGAGACCCCGGCCAATCCGACCAACGGGCTGGTCGACGTCGCCATGATCCGCCGCATCGCCGATGCCATCGGAAAGGCGCAGGGACACACGCCGATCATCGCTTGCGACAACACGCTGCTCGGCCCGGTGTTTCAGCGGCCGATCGAGCACGGCGCGGACCTGTCGCTGTATTCGCTGACGAAATATGTCGGCGGTCATTCCGACCTGATCGCGGGGGCAGCGCTCGGCTCGAAGGCGATCATGAAGGGCATCAAGGCGCTGCGCGGCGCCATCGGCACCCAGCTCGATCCGCATTCGTGCTGGATGATCAACCGCTCGCTCGAGACGTTGAGCCTGCGCATGGAGAAGGCCAACAGCAATGCGCGCCTTGTCGCGGACTTCCTGCGCGATCATGCCAAGGTCGCCAAGGTGCACTATCTCGGCCACCATGAGGAGGCTTCGCCCGCGGGCCGCGTGTTCGCGCGGCAATGCCTTGGGGCAGGCTCGACCTTCTCGTTCGACATTGTCGGCGGCAAGGAGGCCGCCGTGAAATTCCTCAACGCGCTGCAGATCCTCAAGCTCGCCGTGAGCCTCGGCGGCACCGAGTCGCTCGCCAGCCTGCCCGCGACGATGACGCATTCCGGCGTTCCCGCCGACATCCGCCAGAAAATCGGCGTGCTCGATTCCACGATCCGGCTGTCGATCGGCATCGAGAATCCGTCGGACCTGATCGCCGACCTCACGCAGGCGCTGAACGCGGCTTAGAGTGCGAACGGAATAGAAAAGGCCGGGCACCCCCTCCTGCGCCCGGCCTTTTGCGACGAAGTCATCTTGGAGGCTTACTTCGTCACTTGACCGCGGATCTCGCCGCCCGGGTTGGCCGCGGTGTGGATGTTGACGTAGAGCTTGCCGCCGAGCAGATCGGCGGCCTGCGCGTCGGTCAGCGTCGCTTCGCCCTTCACGGGGCTGGCGGTCGCATTCGGGATCGCGATCGCGACGCCAGCGTTCTTGCCGGCCTCCGCGGGACCGTGGAAATGGGCGGCGGTGGCAGGGCCGGACAGCCCGGAATAGGTAACCGTCCAGGACAGCTTCTTGCTGGCGGCATCATAGTCCAGGTCGGCGGTTCCGGTGCCGCTGCTGGTCGTTGCGGGCACCTCGGACTTGCCGTCGAGCGTTGCTTTCAGCTTTTCGGCGCTGGCCGGAGCGGCGAAGGCAACGGCAGCGAGCGCTAAGGCGGCAATGACGGTTTTGTTCATATGATGGTCTCCCTGCTGAACCCGTTGGGGCTGCAAACTTCCAACAGCCGGCGTTTCAGTTTATTCCCGTTTCCGGCCAGGGCGGGCTAAATTCTTCGTGGCTGGAGCTGCGACGACATCGGTCTTAGGTTCGCCGCGACAAGTGAATGGATCGGAATGCTGCAACGAACAATTCTGGCAGGGCTGCTCGCGCTGGTCGCTGCCGCAGGCGTCTATTGGTGGCTCAGCGCGCCCAAGGTCGCAGCCGCAGGCCCTGCGCCGGCCCGCGTGGCGAACCTCGCCAACGGCGAGGTGATGTTCAACGCCGGGGGCTGCGCGTCCTGCCATGCCACGCCCAACCAACCCGATCGGGTCAGGCTCGGCGGCGGCGTCGCGATCAAGTCGCCGTTCGGAACGTTCTACGCGCCGAACATCTCGCCCGATCCCAACGACGGGATCGGCAAATGGACGGACGCCGACTTCGTCAATGCGGTGATGCACGGCGTGTCGCCCGGCGGGCAGCATTATTTTCCCGCCTTTCCCTATACGTCCTATCAGCACGCGAGGCGCGAGGACGTGCTCGATCTCTTTGCTTATCTGAAGACGCTGCCGCCGGTGACTGGCAGGGTGCGCGACCACGACATGAGCTTTCCCTTCAATATCCGGCGCAATGTCGGCATCTGGAAATTCCTGTTTCTGGACGACAAGCCGCTCGTTGCCGACGGGACGAAGTCGCCGCAATGGAATCGCGGCGCCTATCTCGTCAACAGTTTTGGCCATTGCGCCGAATGCCATAGCCCGCGCAACGCGCTCGGCGGCATCATCGCGGGCCAGCGCTTTGCCGGCGGGCCCAATCCGGAAGGCGAGGGCTGGGTGCCCAACATCACCCAGAAGCGCCTCGGCGAGTGGAGCGTGAAGGATATCGCCTATTTCCTCAAGAACGGCGAATTGCCCGATGGCGACAGCGTCGGCGGCGCGATGACGCGTGTGATCAAGAACACTTCGCAATTGTCCGACGAGGATCTTGCGGCGATGGCGGACTATCTCAAATCGCTGCCGCCGGTGGACGGCCCGCCGCGGCCCAAGCGCAAGGAAGCTGGCGGCTGAAGCCGCGCCTTTCCCGATTGACAGGCGAGGATCGCGCCCGGCATCCTTTGTCCGCCGGTCGGGAATTGGAAGTGCGTCACGATGAGTTGTCCACTCTTTGCGCGATTGCGGCTGATCATGCCGATGTGTGATCTTGCCGGGCCGGACGACGCAGGCCTCAACGCTCAACCGTTCGGTTGAGATGACGGCGAAACTTCCGACCGCGCTGAGCCCGCGCTTCCTCATGCTGTTCCAGGCCGCGCTCGGAGAGGGGCAGGGTGCGATCGACGCCTACCGGGCCTGGCGCGCCTCCGAGCGGCTCGATGCGGCGGACGAGGTCGTCTACCGCACCATGCCGCTGCTGGTGGCCACCGCCGACCGGGCGGGCATCGTCGATGCCGACACGAAGCGGATGCGCGGCGTCGTCAAGCACGTCTGGCTGTCCAACGCGACACGGGTCCGCGACGTCGTCGAGGCCTGTGCGGCGCTGAAGGCTGCCGGCATTGCCGCGCTGCTGATCAAGGGCGGCGCGCTGTTCGCGCGCGATGCAAGCTACATGGCCAAGCGCATGACTGGAGACTACGATCTGCTGGTTCGCCGCGCCGACGCGCCGCGCGCGATCGAGGTGCTGCGGCAGGCCGCGTTCCGCAGCCACGGCATGCGGGTCGAGTTGTTTTCCGAGTCGGATTTCGACCGCGACATCCATGCGGTCGCGATGTCGCGGGCCGGCCTCAGCCGCGCCATCGACCTGCACTGGCGCGCGCTGTTCTGGCTCGACGACGAGAGCTTTACCGATGAGCTGTTTCGCACCGCCGAGCCGGCGAGCCTGCTGACGCATGAGGTGCTGATCCCCGGCCTTGCCGAGCATCTCGCCATCGCGGCGATGCGGCCGGAGCCTGCGGACCAGAAGGAGATGGTATTCCGCGCGCTCGAGGTCGTGCATGTCTTGCAGCACGCCGGCGCCGAGGTTGATTGGGACCGCTTTCGCGCCATCGTGACGCGGTACAATGGCAGCCTGTTCGCGGCGCAATTGCTCGACGTCGTTGCACGGGAGCTGCCGAAACTTGTGCCGGAGGGGCTGGTGGAGCAGCTGTGGGCCCACGCGCCACCCGGAAAATCCATCGAGATCGCAATCCGCACCATACCGCGCGCCCGGCGCACGCAATGGCAGCAATTCGGGGTCGCCTTCCTCACCTCGTTGCGTGCGCAGTTCAAGGCGCCGTTCGGCTTCCTGGATTGGCTGAAGCTGCCGAGGGCCGCCGCGGCCGCGTTCGATGCCAGTCTCGTGCATTTTCCTCTCTTTCGGAACGCGATGCTCAAGCGGGTCTGGCAGCAGGCCGCAAGCGCGACGCCTCCGCTGCGCGGGAAGGGCGTCTGGTTCGGGCAGGGCTTCTCGATACCGGAGGACGAGGGCCGGTGGACCGACCGTCAGTTCGCCGTCATCGCGGTGCCGGTCGAGGGGCCATCGCAGGCCTTCGCCGCCGTCGAACTCGCGGTGGTGCCGTTCCTGCCGCCGGGCGCGGACAGCTTCCGCTTTGCGGCCTATGGCGGCGCCGGCGAGGTCTTGCAGGTTGCCGCGGGCCGCAACGATCCGATGCCATTCAAGCTGGTGCTGAAGGCGGCGATCGTCGGTAAAGACCGGCGGAAGATCGTCGTCGCGCTGCGCATGCTCGATACCGGGCGCCCGATGGATATCGGCCATTCGATCGACCATCGCCTGCTCGGACTGTTCGTGACATCAGTGTCGATCGATGGCGCGCCGGTCTTCACTCCTGGCGGCGTTGCGCCTTGATGGCCTGGCGTAGCGCCATCAGCGTCTGAAGGTTCTGCGCTTCGGTATTGGTGCGGCCGCCATTGCCGAGATGCAGCCGGCGGCGGACGACGATCTCGTCGACATGCGCGATCTTCAGCCCGTTCTGTTTGGCACGGCCGAGCCAGGCGATGAAGAAGGTCGCGGGCAGGCTTTCGTCGAATGGGCCGATGCGGTCCAGCGCGGCGCGGCGGACCAGCATGCATTGCTTGAGCTCGCCCGGCATGATCTCGACCGCCGGCTGAAGGCGCGCGCGCTGCGCCTCCGGCACGTCGGGGCTGACGAATTGCTGCACCTTGCCGAACGCGGCTTCGAGATCGCCGTCGCGCGCGAGCAGCGCCAGCTGCATCGACAGCTTGTGCGCGGTCCAGAGATCGTCGGCATCGCAGAAGCCGATCAGCTCGCCACGCGCCATCGCGACGCCCTTGTTGACGGCGGCGGCCTGGCCGCTGTTGGCCTGGCTCAGCGCGATGATGCGGTCACCGAAGCGACCGAGAACGCCGCGCGTGCCGTCGGTCGAGCCGTCGTCGACCACGATGAGCTCGAAGGGCGGGACGGTCTGGCCGAGCACGCTTTCGATCGCCTCGGCGATATAGGCCTCGGCATTGTAGGCGGCGATGATCACGGAGACGCGCATGCGGCCCTCACAACCGGTCGAGCTGGTGGGCGAATGCGGCGGGAATCTCCATCGGCTGGGTGCCGGTGTCGGCGAAGAACACCGGTGCGAGCCCGGCGATCCGCGCCACCTTGTCGGCGATCTCGTTCGGCCATCCCGGCAGCTCATAGGCTGTGGTCGGCAGCAGCGCGCGAAATGCGTCCGACTGGCGCGCCGGCGTGAACACGGGCGCGACGGCGCCGCGCCGGCGTGGAATGAAGGTCGCACGCAACCGGCCACCGCCGATGCGATCGCCGAGATCGGCAAGGCTCAACTCGTGGCGCGGCTCGCCGTTGAAGTCGGAGACTGCGCTGGTCTTACCGATGAAGTTCCGAAAGGTCTCGACGAGGGCAGGGCGCAGCCGGGCCGAGCAGAACAGCGGCTCGATCCGTCCGTTCTGGCTGTTGACCGCGACGAAATCATCGCCGGCATAGCGCCAGCCGGCTTTCGCGCAGGCGAGGGCCGCGGTGGTCTTGCCGCTGTGCCCTTCGCCGGCAAGCAGCGTGAAGCCTGCGCCGCTTCCCACGGCCGCGCCATGGACCGCGCACCAGGGCGTCTCGTGCATCAAGGCATGGATCAGCGAGATCGCCGGCCGGCTGCGGATCCAGGGGGGCGCTTCGCCCGTCGGCAGCCACGCGATGCCGCGCTTCGCCGTGAGGTCGATCGCGAACAGCACGGGAATGACGGCCGGCTGCCACACCGAATAGATGCCGTCCTCGATCAACAGGCGCGGCTTCTCGGCGGCTTCCGGCACCAGCCCGGAGAGATCATGGTGATCCCCGGTGATGAAGCGCAGATCGAGATCGACGGTCTCGGGCGTGCTCTGGATGTAGGCCGGCAGGAACGTATCGGCCAATTCCCGCGAGGCGAAGCCGAGGCGCAAGCCGAACGGGCCGCAGCGGGCCTGCGCTTCGATCGGCACTTCCGAGCTGGCGAAGACCGCCGCGATCTCCTGCCGGATGCGATGGCTAGCCGTCATGAGGCTCGCGCAGCGGCCAGCCTTCCTCGCCGGCGTCATGCACGGGATCCATCAGCAACAGCTCCCGCAGATTGTCGAAGCGCTGGAATTCCGGGGTGACGAACGCGCCCGATAGCACCGGTGCCCAGGTCTCGAGGCGCGCATCGGCGGTGCCTTCGGCGATGAGGCCCTCCGCGAGCATGCTGTCCGTGAAAGCCTGCACGGCTTGCGCGATGGAAGCCGGATCGTCGCCGGTCGCATCGGCCAAGGCGTGCGCGATCTCCTCAACCGTTCGGTTGGCTTTGAGGCCGAGCCAGATTTGCGCGGCACTGCCGTCGAGGTTGTAATAGACGCCGTTCTGATAGTTGGCGAGCACCACTTCACTGTCGAATTGCTGGCTGATCAGCTGCGGCACCGTGGTGGTGAGGGCCATGGTCTGCTCGGTACTCGATTTCAATTCCGAACAAGACGCTAACACAGGCCGCCGGCTGCGCAACCGGGGCGGATTGCGTCAATTCCAGGCAATCAGCTGGCGCCAAACGCCTTGAAGGTGATGATGGTGAGGGTGTCCTGGATGCCCGGCAGCACCTGCACCTTCTCGTTCACGAAATGGCCGATGTCGGTGTCCTTGTCGACGTAGAACTTCACAAGGAGGTCGTATTGACCGGCCGTCGAGTAGATCTCGGAAGCGATCTCGGCTTCGGCAAGCGCATTGGCGACCGTATAGGACTGGCCGAGCTTGCATTTGATCTGGACGAAGAAAGGAACCATCGCGGGCACTCCGAAAGCGTATCTGGCGGCTAATAGGCCAAAACCGGCACGGTTTAGCAAGCGGACTTGCCGGCCGCCAGACGCCGGTCGGGCATTCAGGACGTCACGACCGTCGCGGCGAATGCGTCTCGCAGCCGCCGGGCGAGCTCGACCTTGCGATAGGGCTTGGTCAGCACGATCGCCTGCGCATGCGCGCGGCCCTGCTCGACCAGGGTCTCCAGCGCGTAGCCCGAGGTGAACAGGACCGGCAGGCCGGGGCGAATCCGCCGCGCCTGGTCGGCGAGCTCCCAGCCGTTCATGCCGCCCGGCATCACGATATCGGTGAACAGCATGTCGATGCTGGAGTCGGTGCGCAGCTGCTGCAAGGCCTCCTTGCCGTTGACCGCGGCGATCACGCGATATCCGAGCGCTTCCACCCTGCGAATGACGGAGGAGCGGACGAACGGATCGTCCTCGGCGATCAGGATGGTCTCGTATCCGCGGGGCGCTGCGTCCTCGCCATCGGGGAGGTCGGCCTGCGATTGTCCTGTGTCCGCGCGCGGCAGGTAGATCCGGACCGTCGTCCCAAGGCCTGTCTCGCTGTAGATCGAGACATGGCCGCCTGATTGCTTCGCAAAGCCATAGACCATGCTGAGACCGAGGCCCGAGCCCTTGCCGACTTCCTTGGTGGTGAAGAACGGCTCGAAGGCGCGTGCGATGATGTCGGGGGTCATGCCTTCGCCGTCGTCGGTGACCGAGATCAACGCATAGGCGCCGGCTGCGACCTCGGGGTGAACAGCGCCATAATCCTCGTCGATCGCGGTCAGCTCCGTGCTCAGCGTCAAATGTCCTCCTGCCGGCATGGCATCCTGCGCGTTGAGCGCGAGATTGAGCACGGCGGATTCGAGCTGGGTGCGATCGGCAAACGCCACGATCATGCCGGGGCCGGAGCTGGTCCTGATCTCGATGTCTTCACGCAAGGTGCGCTTGAGCAGCTTGAACATGGACTCGAGCAGGCCGCGGCAATCGACCATCTGGGGCTGCAGCAGCTGGCGGCGGCTGAACGCTAGCAGACGCTGCGTCAGCTCGGCGCCCCGTTCGCCCGACTGGCAGATGTCGTCGGCAAAGCGCCGCAGGTCGGGCCGGGCCTTGAGCTGCTCGCTCAGATGCTCGGCGTTGCCGATGATGACGGTGAGCAGATTGTTGAAGTCGTGCGCGATACCGCCGGAGAGCTGACCGACCGTCTCCATCTTCTGCGCCTGTTGAAGCTGCTGCTCGGTCAGCTTGCGCGCGGTCAGGTCGTGGACGATGCCGACGAAGATCAATTCGCCATCCTGCTGCGCCTGGCCGACCGACACGTCCATTGGAAAGGTCGATCCGTCCTTGCGCAGGCCAATGGCCTCGCCGGCGGTCGTGAAATGGCCGGCGTGGCTGCCGGGCGCCGCGCCCGCCTCGGGCATCAGCATCCCGACGTTGCGGCCCATCACCTCGTCGGCAGAGTAGCCGAACAGGCGCTCGCAGGCCGGATTGAACAGCAGGATACGGTCCTCCGCATCCAACAGGATGACGCCGTCGACCGCGGTCTCGACGATTGCGGTGAGGCGCGCCACGCTCTCGCGCATCGCGCGTTGCGCATCCCTGACTTGCTGGAGCAGCAGCGTGGCGTCCCGGGACTTAATTTCCTCCTCCTCGAGCGCGGCCTGGACCTGCCGCAGCTCGAACGGCGAGGGGATCGTTAGGATCTTAGGCAGCAGCGGCCAGAGCGCGCCCGCCGTGACCACGGATGCCACCGCGGTCGCCGCCTTGACGATGCCCTCGATGCCATAAATCGGAACCCAAAGCGTGTAGATCGACAGCACATGGGTCAGGCCGCACGCCATGATGAAGATCGCGAAGGCCCAGTAGACCCAGCCGAATTTGAGGTCGCGTCGCTTGGTGACCAGGATAGCGAGGGCAAAGGGAATCGAGAAATAGGCGGCGGCGATGCAGGCGTCGGCGACGACGTGAAGCCAGATCAGCTCAGGCTCCCACAACAGGCAGATGCCGTGCGGCGAAAGCATGGACGAGTCGAGGAGACGTTCAAAAAAAGCCCACATCGTTCCACCCCAAGATTCCGTTCCAGGCGGCTTGCGGGCCGGGGCGGCCCGCAGCATCGGTGTCGCTGAACACCAACTGACGTCTCACTCATCGGCGAAGCAGTTCGCGACTATACCAAGGGTCCGGCGCGGTTGCATTTTCAATGCCCGCACCATTGCCGTGCCGAGCCCCCGCCGCGTCCACCTGATTCGAGGTGCGCGCCACGGTACCCGCGAATCACGGTCGGCCGCGGCCTGGCGGCGCTTGCCGCTGTTCCACGGTCGCGCTAGGACAGGTCATGGCGGTGTCCGTATCCAGCACATGTGTCCGACGATGACGACCCCGGTCGCACTCACCATCGCCGGTTCCGATTCGAGCGGGGGCGCGGGCATTCAGGCCGACCTGAAGACGTTTGCCGCCCTCGGCGTCTACGGCGCTTCGGCCATCACGGCGCTGACGGCTCAGAACACAAGCGGCGTCACCGGCATCCACGCCGTGCCGGCCGACTTCGTCACCGCACAGATCGATGCCGTGTTTGCCGATCTCGAGGTCGGTGCCGTCAAGATTGGCATGGTGGCCCAGGTCGCCAGTATCGATGCGATCGCGGCGGCGCTGTCGCGCTGGAAACCGGGGCACGTGGTGCTCGATCCCGTGATGGTGGCGACGTCGGGTGACCGTCTGCTGGCGTCCGAAGCCGTCGACGCCCTGCGCACCAGGCTGATCCCGCTGGCGTCCGTGATCACGCCCAATCTGCCCGAGGCCGCGGCGCTGCTCGACGAGCCGGTCGCTGCAAGCGAGGCCGAGATCGAAAAGCAGGGGCGGCGCCTGCTGGCGCTCGGCTGCCGTGCCGTCCTGATCAAGGGCGGGCACGGCGAGGGCGCGGAGAGCACCGACTATCTCGTCGATGCCGGCAACACGTTTGCGCTTGCCGCGCCTCGCGTGGCGACCCGCAACACTCACGGCACCGGCTGCTCACTCTCCTCGGCGGTCGCGGCGGGCCTTGCCAAGGGCGAGGATCTGGAAACCGCCGTACGCAATGCCAAGGCCTGGATCAGCGCGGCGATCGGCGCCGCCGACCGCTTCGCCGTCGGCCACGGCCACGGCCCGATCCATCATTTCCATCGGTTCTACTGACGCGGACCGTTTGCGAAGCGCGGCTGTTTACGGTTCAGCACAAGCGGTGCGGCCCCTTCACCCTCCAGGGGAGCGTAGAGTCAACCAGTCCCCTCTGCCGCGCCATGTCGCCTGATTGTCGCATGCGACTGATATTCGCGGGGTGGGCGAGGCAAGGCGTGATTCGTATCTGAGGGTGCCTCAAGGGTTCAATTGGTCATCCCCCTGTCACGGGACATTGTTACAGGCTGGCGCATGGGAAGTTACGATGTGAGTGACGAGAGCCCGGAGCGGCGCTTTCGCACGTTGTTCATCTCCGACGTTCATCTCGGAGCCCGCGGTTCTCAAGCCGATCTTCTGCTCGACTTCCTGCGATACCATGATGCCGACACGATCTATCTCGTGGGCGACATCGTCGACGGCTGGGCGCTGAAATCGAGCTGGAACTGGCCGCAATCGCACAACGATCTCGTGCAGAAGCTGCTGCGCAAGGCGCGCAAGGGCGCCAAGATCCTCTACATCCCCGGCAATCACGACGAGTTCCTGCGCAATTATTACGGCACGCATTTCGGCGGCATCGACGTGGTCGAGAACACCGTGCACACCGGCGTGGACGGCAAGCGCTATCTCGTCATCCACGGCGACATCTTCGATCTCGTGGTGCAGAACGCGCGCTGGCTCGCCCATCTCGGCGACAAGGCCTACGACTTCGCGATCCAGATGAATCGCTTCGTCAACTTCTTCCGGCGCCTGTTCAAGGTGCCCTATTGGTCGCTGTCGCAATGGGCCAAGCAGAAGGTCAAGAACGCCGTCAACTATATCGGCGCGTTCGAGCAGGCGCTGGCCGCCGAGGCGCGGCGCCACGACGCCGACGGCGTGATCTGCGGCCACATCCACTACGCCGTGATCCGCGACGAGGGCGGCATTCGCTACATGAATTGCGGCGACTGGGTCGAGAGCTGCACCGCGCTCGTCGAGCACGACGACGGTCATTTCGAGATCATCACCTGGGCGGATCATTTGCAGAAGCCGGCGACCGTTCCGCAGGTCGCAGCCAGAGCTGCATAGAAGAGGCCGCCTGATGCGCATCCTGGTCGCGACCGACGCCTGGCACCCGCAAGTCAACGGTGTGGTTCGGACGCTGACCAAGCTCGCTGATGCTGCCGAGACGCTCGGTGTCGAATTCACGTTCCTGACACCGCAATCGTTTCGCACCTTCGCGATGCCGAGCTATCGCGACGTGCGGCTGGCGATGCCGCGCCCGGCGCGCATCGCGAAGCTGATCGAGGAAGCGCGACCCGACAGCATCCACATCGCGACGGAGGGGCCGATCGGCCTCATGGTCCGCCGCTATTGCCGCCAGCGCAAGCTGCCGTTCACGACCAGCTTCCACACCCGCTTTCCCGAATATGTGCGCGCCCGCGTGCCGGTTCCGGGCTCGCTGATCTGGCGGGCGCTACGCCGTTTCCATGCACCCAGCCGCGCCGTGATGGCGGCGACGCCCGCGCTCGCCCGCGAGCTGACCGAGCGCGGCTTCGACAATGTCGTGCTATGGCCGCGCGGCGTCGACACCGGCCTATTCCATCCCCGTGCCATCGACCTCTGCCTGCCGGCGCCGGTGTTCCTGTCGGTCGGGCGCGTCGCAGTGGAGAAGAATCTCGAGGCCTTCCTCAACCTCGATCTGCCCGGCACCAAGGTGATCGTCGGCGACGGCCCGGCGCGCGCCTCGCTCGAGGCGGCCTATCCCGATGCGATCTTCCTGGGCGAAAAGCACGGCGAGGATCTGGCGGATATCTATGCGGCTGCCGACGTGTTCGTGTTCCCCAGCAAGACCGACACGTTCGGTCTGGTCCTGCTGGAGGCCCTCGCGAGCGGTCTGCCGGTTGCGGCCTTCCCGGTGAAGGGCCCCCGCGACGTCATCGGCGATGCCCCGGTCGGTGCGCTCGATCACGACCTGCGCAACGGCTGCTTCGCCGCGCTCGGCATCTCCCGGCAGGACTGCGTCGAATTCGCCGCCAATCACACCTGGGAAGCCTCGGCGCGGGTTTTTATCGACAGCATTTTGGCGGCCGGCGCCGTGCTGCCGGGCCGGACCGGCGCGGAACAGCCCCGCTTCGTGGCCTGAGCAGGTCACGCGCGCAGGTGTCTTGTGATGTCTTGCCGTAAAGGTGTCTTGCCCGGTCCTCCCGGGCCGCGATAACATTCCGCCATGACCGAACAGCTCCTCCCGATCGGCCCTGCCGATATCGATGCTGCCGCGCGCGTGATCGCGCCCTACGCCATCCGCACCCCGCTGTTGTCCTTTCCTGTGCTCAACGAGCGCGTCGGTGCGAAAGTGTTCTTGAAACCGGAGATGCTCCAGCGCACCGGCTCCTTCAAGTTCCGCGGCGCCTTCAACAAGGTGTTCTCGATCCCGCAGGACAAGCGCGCCGGCGGTGTCGTCGCGTTCTCCTCCGGCAACCACGCCCAGGGCGTGGCTGCAGCGGCAAAGATCCTCGATATGCAGGCGACCATCGTGATGCCGGCGGACGCGCCGCTGTCGAAGCGGGAGCGCACCAAATCCTACGGCGCCGAGGTCGTGCTCTATGATCGCGACAAGGATGACCGTGAGGCCATCTCGCGCGGCATCGCCGAGAAGCGCGGCGCGACGCTCGTGCGGCCCTATGACGATCCGTTCGTGATCGCAGGGCAGGGCACCGCCGGCCGCGAGATCGCGGAAGACATGGCCGCGCTCGGCCTTAGCCCGGACATCGTGGTGGCCCCGGCCTCCGGCGGCGGCCTGATTGCAGGCGTGGCGACTGCGGTGAAGGCGCGCTATCCGCTGGCCGAAATCGTGGTGGCCGAACCCGAGGCGTTCGACGACCACGGTATTTCATTGAGCGCAGGCCATCGCGAGCCGCACGGGCCCGCCGGCCGCACCATCTGCGATGCGCTGATGGCGCTGATCCCCGGCGAGATGACGTTTGCGATCAACAGCAAACTCTTGGCGCGTGGTGTCACGGCGTCGGACAAGGAAGTCGGCGCCGCCGTCGCGTTCGCCTATCGTGAGCTCAAGCTCGTGGTCGAGCCAGGCGGCGCAGTCGGTCTCGCCGCGCTGCTCGCCGGCCGCCTCGACGTCGCCGGCAAGAACGTCGTCATCGTGCTCTCCGGCGGCAACGTCGATGCGGATCTGTTCGCCGAGCTGGTGGCCTAGCCGTCATTCCGGGGCTCGCGCGCCTCGCGGCGCATCTTGGAACGATAAGAGCCGACATGACGAAGGGGCAGAGCGTCGCCGCTCTGCCCCTTCTTGTTGTGACTATTCGGAGAACTCTCCGCTTGCTCGGTGCAACCTCTCCCGCTTGCGGGGGAGGTCGGCGCGAAGCGCCGGGTGGGGGCTCTTTCCTCTTGGGGATTGTCCCGTTGTGGAGAGACCCTCTCCCCAACCCTCCCCCGCAAGCGGGGGAGGGAGCGCACCGTCTTCTCCCCGCGATCAGTGCATGAAGCCGCGATGGTTGTTGCCGCCGCCGCTCATGCTCGGCGCCTGGTTCATCGACTGCCGGAAGTTGTTGCCGCTGTTGACCGTGCGGGCCGGCATCGTGTTGAGCTGCGGGCGCTTGTTCTGCACGTTGTTCTGCACCTGCACCTTGTTCACCGGGTTGTTGTTGATCTTCACACCGTTGTTGACGCGGATCGGGTTGTTCTGAGTCTGGACCACCGGCTTCACGTCGACCTTCGTGCCGCCCTTGCCGACATTCACCGGCATGCTCACGATCTTGCCCGGGTTGCCGTTGCCATTGCCGCCATCCGGCTTGCTGTTGGTCGCAGGCAGGGTCACGATCTTGCCGCTTCCGCCATTGGCGTTGGTGGAGTTGGCCGGCGCGGGCAGGGTGACGATCTTGCCCGGGGTCTGCGACGGCGTGCCGTTCTGCTGGTTGTTGTTGCCCGCCGGCAGATTGACGATCTGGCCGCCATTGCCGGGCTTGCCGATCACGTTGTTGTCGCCCAGCTTCTGCACGACCGGCAGATTGCCGTTGATCTGGCCACCATTATTGCCCTGCTGCAGCGGCATGTATTTGGGCTGGCCGAGATTGCCGATCTTGAAGGTCGGGGCAATGTTCTGCGGCGCCAGGAACTTGGTCGCCTGCATCAGGGGGATCTGCTTCGGCTGCGCCTGCAGCTTCAGCGCGATCTGCGCATAGGGGCTGTTGCCGTAGCTGTCATAGAAGGTCTTGTAGGCGACCGGCGAGTTCACGAGCACCGCCTTGTGCCAGGCCTGCGAGAGCAGGATGTTGTTGAGCAGCCAGCGGACGTGGTCGCACAGCGGGTCGTGCGGATACATCTGGATGAACTCCTGATAATATTCCGGCCGGCCCTCGGACACGACGTAGTCATAAGCCTGGCGCGTCGAGCGGCTGGGCAAGTTGGAGGCCATCTGCACGATGGGCGCCTTGACCGGCGCGCGGTTCGCGGCGACCGCGGTGTCGCCGAAGAAGGTGAAGTCGCTCGTGAGCGAGGAGCTCTCCCACGGAATCTGAGCGCCGCTGGTGGTCTGGTTCACCTGCAGGCGCACGCGCTTGAACAGCTGCTCGATCGGAACGTTGGGCTCGCGCGCGGCGTTCAGGAACGCTTGCGTGTACGGGCTGTGGCCGCCGGTGCCGTCGAGCGCCTCGGTGCCGGGCGCGGTCGAGTAACCCACGATCGAACCGTTCGGCGCATCGACGATGGCAAGGCCGCGGCCGGCGTCGTTGACATCAGGGAACGGATTGTTGCGGCAGGCATCGAGGATGACGATGCGCATGCGGCTCGGGATCGTCTCCAGCGTCGACATCACGTCGACGAGCCGCACCGAATTGTTGACGAGCTCGGTGGGGCTCGCAACCTTCGCATCGACCGGAACGAGATAGTTCTCGCCGGCGAGCTGCACGCCGTGACCGGCGTAATAGACCATCGCTACGGTGTTCGGGCCGCGCGAAGCGACTTTTGCGGAGAAGTCCTGCACCACGCGCAGCATGTCGTTCTGGGTCAGGTCGGTGGCGGCGACGACCTCGAAGCCGGCGGAGTTCAGGAACTGCGCCATCGATTGCGCGTCGTTGTCGGGATTGGCGAGCTGCGGCGCGTTCTGGTAGTTCGAATTGCCGATCACCAGCGCCACCCGCTGCTCCGGGCCCTGCAGCGCGGTGGGGGCCGGCTCGACCGGGGCGACTTGCGCGGAAACGGGCCCGCAGGCGAAGCCGAACAGGCTTCCCACCAGGCTGGCAGTCATCAGCAGAGGCTTGAGGCGGAACATGGCGTGCTCCTTTGGCACTGATCTCGATACGAGATTGGTTGCGGGCTAGCCTGGCCGCGTTCGAGGTTGAGGTCCGTGATCCCTCTCACCATGGTAGGCAGCGTGATCTGAATCACGCTCGGAACCCGCTATGGTGAACGAACGCTGAGAGGAACCGCCGTCACATGCTGAAATCGATCGATCCGATCCTGACGCCCGACCTGCTCTGGCTGCTGGCCTCCATGGGCCACGGCGACGACCTCGTGGTCGTCGATGCCAACCACCCGGCCACGCACATCGCCCGCTCGACATTGTCGCAGCGCCTGATCCAGTTGCCGGGCATGACGATGGAGACGGCGGTCCGTGCCATCATGTCGGTCTATCCGCTCGACGATTTCGATCCCGATCCCGTGCGCGTGATGATGCCGGTCGACGATCCCGATCGCGTGCCCGAAGTGCAGCATGCGGTGCTGGCCGAGATCGCGCGCGCCGCCGGCCGCGCGGTCAGTCCCGGCAAGCTCTCACGTTCGGATTTTTATCGCGCGGCGGCGGCGGGTTTCGGCGTCGTGCAGGTCGGCGACAGCAGGGGCTATGGCTGCTTCCTGATCCGAAAGGGCGTGATCAGCTAGCCGGCTTGGCGCATCAGCTCCGACGGCCAGCCGATCCGGACGAGGAGGCCGTCGGGGCCGTTGATACCGACTTCATACATGCCCCATTCGCGGTGACGTAGCACCCCGCCAGGCCTGATGATGAGATCGTCCACGCGCGCGGCAATGGCCTCCACCTCGGGCGTGCGAATGAACACGCCGAAGGGATTATGCTCGGGCACGCGCCATGGGCCATCGCCGGCCTGCGTGAGATGCACCTCGCAACCCCAGCCTCTCATGATGACGTAACCGTCATCGCCGCCTGTGCGCGCGAAGCCGAGACGTTCCCAGAAGGGAATCGCGGCGGGAAGATCGTTGCTGGGAAGGATCGCAAAAGCGCCGACGTGCGGGCTCTCAGGCATTCGGTCACTCCGGTACATTCAAGCCGTCCGCACAGCGTTTACCCTGCGCGTTGCAAGTCTATCCGCAGCGGCTGATTGGCAGAAGCGGCGAAACGTCCCGCACTCGAATTTGAATGGTCTTCGCGCCAACGACTGTCTATGTTCGCGCCATGTCCCGCCTTATGTGTCTATCTGTTGCCATCATCCTGTCGCTGCTGCCGGTCGTCGCGTCCGCTGCGTCAACTCAAAAGCGCCCAAAGCAGGCCTGGCAAGGCTACGGCTTCCTGCCGGGCTATCGCCAGCCCTTGAGCAACAGCATTCCGCTCTACAAGCAGAAGGACGCGATGCGCCGAATGTCGCGCGCCGACCGCCGCCATTGGTACATCGATCCGGTCCCGCAATATTACCGCTGGGACGGCGAGTGGCACTATTTCGGCCGCCCCGGCTTCAACGGCGGCCGCTACAACGGCGGCAGCTTCGGCCCGTGCTGGACGCGCACGCCGATCGGCGCGGTGTGGAATTGCGGGTGATCAAGTAAAAACGCGCGCTGTCTCAGCACGTCATTGCGAGCGCAGCGAAGCGATCCAGAGTCTTTCCGCGGAGGGATTCTGGATTGCTTCGCTGCGCTCGCAAGGACGATGCCGAAAGAGCGCGTATCAATACTCGCTCTCGTGCCCCGGACGCAGCGCAGCGCTTCTTCAGCGGTGCGCTGCTGAGCCGGGGCCCATGTTGCAGCAGAACTCGTGGCTTCTGGGTCCCGGATCTGCGCTTCGCTTGTCCGGGACACGAAGTACGCGGCGACCTTACGAGAAGAACGCGATCTTTTCGGCCTGGGTCATGCGGCGGATCGGCGCGAGGGGATCGTTGGCGGGCGCGCGGGGCTTTTGCAAAATGCCGCTGGCGAGGATGGTGGCGCCGAGCGAGGCCTCGGTCATGGACGAGGGCATCGATGAGGCCAGTGGCGAGGGCATCGGCGGCAGCGTCGCGGTTGGGGCTGCGGCGAATGTCGCCGTTGCCGCCATGGCCGGGGCCTGCTGCTCCATCACTTCGGCGGCGGCTTCCGCAATGGCGTCGGTGAGGCGCGCCAGCGAGTCCAACGCGATCGGCGCGTCCGCGGCGGGCTCTTCCACGACGGGGGCGACGACCGGCTGAGATGCGAGCAGCTCCGCAGCGAGCGGCGCTGCAGCTTCCGCCTTCATCGGCTCCGGAACGGCCGTTTCCATCTCGACCGGGGCGATGATCTCGTCGAATTCCGGATCGGGCGCGGCCATCTCCAGCGCGATGGCCTCGAGCACGGCGTCGTCCTCGGCTTGCGCGGCAGCATCCAGCGCGAAGGCATCTGTCGCATCGCCGGCGGCGGGCGGCTCTTCAAACGAGACGTCTTCACGCAGGACATGTTCAGGCGCGGCATGCTCCGGCGCGATCTGATCGCGCGCGATGTCTTGAACAGCCATCTCGCTTTCGACGGCGATAGGGCTTTCGTCCGCGCTCTCCGCCGCGGCGGTCGGATCCAACGCTTGCTCGTCGCGTGCCTGCTCGGCAGCAATGGACGCCTCGGCGACAGCCTCTGCCAGGGTGGTGTCCGGCTCGGGAACTGCCGCGACGTCCTGCGGCTCCGTAAAAGCCACGGGGGCTTCGCTGGCCATTGCGGCGGGCGCGGTTTCGGCAGGCGGCGTGTCAGCGACGGATGCTTCCTGCACCGGCGCGGGAGACGCTGCCTGCGGCGTTGCGCCGCCATCGGTCTGCTCGACCCGATCCTTCAGCAGATCGAAGGCGATCTTGAGCTCGACGCGGGGATCGATGGTGGAGGCCTGTCCGCAGGCGGCCTCGATCGAGGCGAGCTGCGAATCAATGAGGTCGCAGATTCGCCCGTCGGCGCCGATCTCGCGCCAGCGCCAAGAGATCTCCTTGATGATGCGCACCCCGCGCGGGATCGGCGCGAGGCTCGCTTCGATCGCCGCGGGGTCGAACGCGGCAAGCGCGATGGTCTCGGCTTCGCGGATCGCGCGGCGGATTTCGACCAGCGCTTCGGGCAGGCGGTCTTCGACGACGGGTTGTCGCTGCGCCGCAAGGGTTTCTTCGATCTTCGCGACCGCGTCCAGCACCATGCGGGTGTCGGCATTGCGGTTGCGCTTGGCATATTCGCCCAGGAACCAGCGGCCGCGCGCCGTCTCCATGAAGGCTTCGCGGATCGCGTCGTAATCCTGCTCGTTCGGCTCGGCCGCGCGGGCAGACATAGGCGAGAGGGCGAATGCTTCGTTGGCCATGGCGATCTCGTCGCGCAAATCAGTGCGCGTTACTGTAACGATCACCACGATATCGTCCGAATCGCAATTGGTTTGATGCCGCCCGAATCACAAATCCCCACGCAAGCCGCCGTGAAGCGGCGATTCGCCGTGCGCCTTGCCCTGTTTTACTCGGCCATCTTCGCGGTCTCGGGCACGCATATGCCGTTCTTCCCGCTCTGGCTGAAGGCGATCGGCATCGACGCGGCCTGGATCGGCCTCATCACCGCGCTGCCGGCGATCACGCGCTTCACCACGTTGCCGCAAGTGACCGCCCTTGCCGAAAAGCGACAGGCCATCCGCGCCGCCATGATGGTGTCGGTATTCGCGACGGCGATCGGCTTTACGGCGATCGGCCTGCAGCAGCAGCCTCTGGCGCTGTTCCTGATCTACGCGTTGACCTGCATGATGTGGACGCCGACGATGCCGTTGACCGATGCCTACGCGCTGCGCGGCGTCGCCCGCTACGGGCTCGATTACGGACCGTTGCGGCTGTGGGGGTCGGCGGCCTTCGCCGCCGGCTCGCTCGCCTGCGGCTATCTTGTCGACAGTATCGCGCAGCGCGACCTGATCTGGGTCATCGTCGCATGGGCCGTCGTTGCGGTCGCAGCCGGCCTGCTGCTTCAGCCGCTCGACGATGTCAGGCGACGGCCCGCCGAGACGCATGCCGGCAAGGCCTTGCTGCGTGACGGCGGCTTCTGGGCCGTGATCGCCGCGGCCGCGCTGATCCAGGGCAGTCACATCGCCTTCTACGCCTTCTCCGCCATCAGCTGGCAGCTGCATGGTCTCGGAGGGCTGACGATCGCGGGGCTGTGGACGCTGGGCGTGATCGCGGAGATCGTCGTGTTCGCGCTGTCGCCGCGCTTCTCGATGCATCCATCCACGATGATGGCGATTGGGGGGATCATTGCCGTTGTGCGCTGGATCGTCACCGCCAGCGAGCCGCCGCTCGCGCTGCTCGCGATCGCCCAGCTCGGCCACGGCTTCAGCTTCGGCATGACCATCCTCGGCACCATGAGCCTGTTGGTGCAGCGTGTGCCCTCGCATCAGATCGCGCGCGGGCAGGGCTATTATGCCGCCTGCAACGGGCTCTTGGGTGCTGCGACCTCGATCGCGTCAGGCGCGATCTACGCCCGCATCGGCGAGGGCCTGTACTACCTCATGGCCGCAATGGCCGCGGCCGGCGCGGCTCTGATCTGGTCGGCGCGGCACCGGCTGAAGGCTCAGCCCCAGAGCGAGGCATCCGGCGGATAGATCAGGCTGTCGTCATAATGCAGGCCGTGGTCGCGGTCGCGTGCCAGAAGCAAGGGGCCATCGAGATCGACGAAGCGCGCTTGTGGCGTCACCAGCATCGCCGGGGCCATCGACAGCGATGTCGCGACCATGCAGCCGATCATGATCTCGAAGCCGAGCGCCTGCGCAGCGTCCGCCATCGCGAGCGCCTCGGTGAGTCCGCCGGTCTTGTCGAGCTTGATGTTCACGGCATCGTAGCGGCCGCGCAAGGGAGCAAGCGAGGCGCGGTCGTGCACGCTCTCGTCGGCGCAGACCGCGAGCGGCCGCTTGATCCGCGCCAGGGCCTCGTCCTGGCCCGCCGGCAGCGGCTGCTCCACCAGGGTAACGCCGACGGCGGCGCAGGCGGCAAGGTTGGCTTCCAGATTGGCCTCGGTCCACGCCTCGTTGGCATCGACGATCAGTTCGGACTCGGGCGCGGCCTTGCGCACCGCGGCGATGCGCTGCGGATCGCCGTCGCCGCCGAGCTTGATCTTGAGCAGCGGCCGGTGCGCCGCCCTGGCGGTCGCCGCGGCCATGGCCTCGGGGGTGCCTAACGAAATCGTGTAGGCCGTGGTGCGCTCGCCCGGCACCGGGCGCTCGAGCAGGTTCCAGGCCCGCTCGCCCGCCGCCTTGGCCTCGAGGTCGATCAGGGCGCAATCCAGCGCGTTGCGGGCCGCACCGGGCGCCATGGCGGCCTGGAGCGCCTGCCGCGTCAGCCCGCCCGCGACCGCCTTCTGCATGGCCTGGATCGCCGCGAGCGTCGCCTCCGGGGTCTCGCCATAGCGGGGATAGGGCACGCACTCGCCGCGACCGGTCAGTCCGTCCCGGCTGACCTCCGCCACGACGGTCACGGCCTCGGTTTTGGCCCCGCGGCTGATGGTAAAGCTGCCCGCGATCGGGAAGCGCTCGATTCGAGCCGCCAGGGAAGCAAATTTCATGGAAGTCATTTTGAACTCTGGCGAAATCTGAACCTGCTAGTTACCTCTAGCAACTAACATTAACCACTTGGGGATACCTTCTCTGGGTAAGGGCGCGTGCGCAACTCTCTGATTTTCTCCGCCCCGGTACGGGAGCGGACATCTTGAACAGCGATCCGAAGCTGGAACGGATTGCCAAAGGCAACGCGCTGGCACTTTGCGCCACTGGGACCTGGACCGCGAGCTTCGCGCCGGTCCTGGAACGGATGGTGGCTGACGCCGAGAAGCTGGCCGGCGGCCCCCAGAGCATCTTCATCGACGTCTCCGAAGTCGCCAAGCTCGACACCTTCGGCGCCTGGCTGATCGAGCGGCTGCGCCGCAACCTGACTAAGGGGCCCGTCGAGGCGCAGATCGCGGGGCTTTCCACCAATTATTCCAGCCTGGTCGACGAGGTGCGGCGGGTGAGGGCGACCGCGGTGGTCGACTCTAGCGCGATCACCATCACCGGCATGCTGGAGCAGATCGGCCGGGCCGTGGCCGGCGTCGGCGGGACGATCGCGGGCCTGGTCGACATGCTCGGTGCCGTGCTCGCGGCCTGGTTTCGCGTTCTGATCCATCCTCGCTCGCTCCGCCTGACCTCGACCGTGCATCACATGGAGCAGGTCTGCTGGCGCGCGGTGCCGATCATCGTGCTCATCACCTTCCTGATCGGCTGCATCATCGCCCAGCAAGGCATCTTCCATTTCCGCAGATTCGGCGCCGACATCTTCGTGGTCGACATGCTCGGCGTGCTGGTGCTGCGCGAGATCGGCGTGCTGCTGGTCGCGATCATGGTCGCGGGACGCTCGGGCAGCGCCTATACCGCCGAGCTCGGCTCGATGAAGATGCGCGAGGAGATCGACGCGCTGCGCACCATGGGCTTCGACCCCATCGAGGTGCTGGTGCTGCCGCGCATGATGGCCCTGGTGCTGGCGCTGCCGATCCTGGCTTTCCTCGGTGCGATGGCCGCGCTCTATGGCGGCGGTCTCGTCGCATGGCTCTATGGCGGGGTCGAACCGGAAGCCTTCCTGCTGCGCCTGCGCGACGCCATCTCGATCGACCATTTCATCGTCGGCATCGTCAAGGCCCCGGTCATGGCCGCCGTGATCGGCATCGTCGCCTGCGTCGAAGGGCTTGCCGTGCAGGGCAGTGCGGAATCGCTGGGCCAGCACACCACGGCCTCGGTGGTGAAGGGCATCTTCTTCGTCATCGTCATGGACGGCGTCTTCGCCATCTTCTTCGCCTCGATCGGGATGTGACGATGGCAGGAGAAGCTCAAGGCGAGATGCAAAACCCCATCATCCGCGTCCGCGACGTCACCGTGCAGTTCGGCTCGACGCGCGTGCTCGACGGCCTCGACCTCGACGTCAAGCGCGGCGAGATCCTGGGATTTGTCGGCCCCTCGGGCGCGGGCAAGTCGGTGCTGACGCGCACCATCATCGGCCTCGTGCCGAAGGTCGCCGGCTCCATCGAAGTGTTCGGCGTCGATCTGGATGCCTCCAATACCTCGCAGCGCCGCAATGTCGAGCGGCGCTGGGGCGTCCTGTTCCAGCAGGGCGCGTTGTTCTCCTCGCTGACGGTGCGGCAGAACATCCAGTTTCCGATGCGCGAATATTTGCGCGTCTCGCAGCGGCTGATGGACGAGATCACCATGGCCAAGCTCGCCATGGTCGGCCTCAAGCCGGAGGTCGCCGAACGTTTTCCGTCGGAACTCTCGGGCGGCATGATCAAGCGCGTGGCGCTGGCGCGCGCGCTGTCGCTCGATCCGGACCTCGTCTTCCTGGACGAGCCGACCTCGGGCCTCGACCCGATCGGCGCCGGCGACTTCGACGAGCTGGTCCGGACGCTCCAGCGCACTTTGGGGCTGACGGTTTTCATGGTAACCCACGACCTCGACAGCCTTTACACAGCATGCGACCGCATCGCCGTTTTAGGGAACGGTAAGATCATTGCGGCAGGGTCGATCGCCGACATGCAGGCCTCGCAGCATCCCTGGTTGAGGCAATATTTCCATGGCAAACGCGCCCGCGCGGTGATGAGTTGAGTAGCCGGAGCACCTGATGGAAACGCGGGCGAACTACGTCTTGATCGGATCGTTCACGCTGGCGGTAATCGCCGCGGCGATCGGCTTCGTGCTGTGGTTCCAGTCGCTGCACACCACCAAGCAGCGCAGCCCCTTGCGCGTCGTGTTCGAGGGCCCGGCAGCGGGTCTGCGCAATGGCGGCAGTGTCAATTTCAACGGTATCCGGGTGGGCGAGGTGGTCTCGGTGAAACTGGACAACCCGCGGCGGGTTGTCGCACTCGCCATGATCGAGAACAACGCTCCGATCCGCAAGGACACCCTGGTCGGCCTTGAATTCCAGGGCCTCACGGGTGTCGCCGCGATCTCGCTCAAGGGCGGCGACGAGGCCGCGCCCCAGCCGCCGCTCGACCAGGACGGCATCCCGACGCTGACCGCCGACCCCAACAAGCTGCAGGATGTCACCGAGGCGATCCGCGGCACGCTGCAGAACATCAACAAGATCGTCGCCGACAATCAGGAATCGGTGAAGAACTCGCTGAAGAACCTGGAGACCTTCACGAGCTCCCTGGCGCGCAACTCCGAAAAGATCGACGTCATCATGGGCAAGGTCGACGGCGTCATGCTGAAGGCCGACAGTCTCATGCTCGGTCTCAACACGCTCGCCGGCGGCAAGGACGGTGGCGAGCTGTTCCAGGCGGTGAAGTCGATCCGCGAGCTTGCCGACGATTTCGACAAGCGCTCCGGCGCGCTGATGGCCGACGGCCGCCGTACCCTCGGCGACATCAGCCGCGCCGTGAACAATTTCGATCGCAACCCGACCCGCGTGCTGTTCGGCGCCAGCAACAGCGCGCCGGCCGCCCCGCCGCCCGAACCGCCGAAGCCAGGGCCTGGTCCTGCGCCGAGGCGGCAGTAGACGGTAGTTTGTGTCCCGGACAAGCGGCAACGCGCGAGCGTTGCCGCGCAGAGCCGGGACCCAGCAGGCAACACGGCACACGTTGAGAGGTGGGCCCCGGCTCTGCAGCGCACCGCCGAAGAAGCGCTGCGCTGCGTCCGGGGCACGAGAGCGCGGATGACGCACCCAAACAAAAACGGAGGCCGTGAGGCCTCCGTTTTCTCATTCGCGATTGGCTTGCCGCTTACCCCAACCGACCCGCCGCATGCGCCAGCAGCGTGTAGACCAGACCCGTCTCCGAGGTCAGGTGGCTGCGCAGCTCCTGCGGGCCGCGGCCGTCGCGGGCGACTTCGTCGAGCAGGCGCTCGAACTCGGCGACGTAGCGGTCGACCGTGCCCTTGAAGTTGCGGTCGGCGCGGTACTTGCGGGCGACCTCGTCGAAGGCCTTCTGGCCGGCGGGCGTGTAGAGGCGCTTGGTGAAGGCCTTGTTCTCGCCGCGCTGGTAGCGGTCCCACATCTCGGCCGCGAGGTTGCGGTCCATCAGCCGGCCGATGTCGAGCGACAGCGATTCCAGCGGATTGCTGCTGGCTTGCGGAGCCTGCGGCTGCGGCGCCGGGGAGCGGCCACGGGAAGCCTGACCGGTCGGCGCGCCCTGATTGGCGTCGGTCCGGTTGAGCAGGTCCGACAGCCAGCCGTCACGACCCTGGTCGTTGCCCGCGGGCGCGACCGGCGGCGCTTCGGTGCGGCGCGTGGCCGGCATGCCGAGGTCCGGCGGCGGCAGCGTGGACGCGCTGCCGGTGTCGCGCATGCGGGTCTCGGCGGCGCGAGCGCCCGCAACGGCCATGATCGGCTCTTCCTGGCGCTGGACGGCGACGGAGGCGCGGCCCGTCGTGGTGACGTCGAGGCCGCGGCCGTGCTGGGCCACGATGCGGTTGAGCTCGGCGAGCGCCTCGATCTGGTCGACGATCACCTTGCGCATCTGCGCGGTGCTTTCGGCGGCCTCCTGCGGCATCTCGAGCACGCCGCGGCGCAGCTCGTTGCGGGTGGCTTCGAGCTCGTTGTGCATCTCGAAGGCCATCTGCTTCATGCTGGAGACGAGGTTGGTGAACTTCTCGGTCGACTGCTTGAACATCGCATCCGCCTCGTCCGTGGTCTGGCGGTAGATGTCGTGCATCGCCTCGATGGTCTGGCGGTGCTCCTCTTCGGACGCCACGCGCACCGCCTCGAACTGGCGGGTGATCGCGGCGGAGCCGGCGCCGGCGGTCTCGGCGACGACGCGAGCGATGTCGCGGGCGCGCTCTTCGGCGGCCGCCAGCGATTCGTCGAGCAGGCCGGTGAAGCGCGACAGCCGCTGGTCGAGATCGGCCGTACGCAGGTCGATCGTGGTGACGAGCGATTCCAGCGCCTGCTTGCGTTCGGCGAGCGAAGCGGTGGTGTTCTTGTTGCTCTGCTCGACGACCTGCGCGGCGTCGACCAGCGCCTTGCCGTGCGCGTCGAACTGGGTCGACAGCTCGCCGAGATCCTTCAGCGCCTTCGTGGTCTTGCTGTTGAAGACGTTCAGCTGCTCTTCCAGGTTCTGCGTCGCCGCGCCGTTGCGCGAGGTGACGTCGTTCATCGCCGAGACGAAGTCGGCGACGCGCGTCACCAGCGCCCGCTCGAGCGAGTTGAGGTTGTCGTGCGCACCGGTCAGCACCTCCTGGAGCAGGATGTTGCCTTCGCGCAGACGTTCGAACAGCGCCACCGTGTCGGTGCGCAGGATCTTGCTGGTCTCCTGCATCTCGGTGACGGCCGCGATCGAGACCTGGCGCGACTGGTCGATCGCGGAACGCGAGGCCTGCTCGAGGTCCTTGAGCGACTTGCCGACCGCGCTGGTGGCGATCTCGCTCGCCGCGTTGATGGTGCGCGCGACTTCCGAGCCGTTGCCCATCATGGTCTGCGAGAAGGCCTGGCCACGCGTCTCGATCGACTTCAGCGCGTCCGAGGTGACGCGGTCGATGTCGAGCGTGAGCTGGCTGGTCTTCGAGCCGATCGCGTCGACCAGCGCACCGCGCTTGGCGTCGATCATGTTCGACAGACGGTCGGCCTGCTGCTGCACATAGGTGACGATCTCGTCGGTCTTGCCGGTCATGGCCTGGCCGAAGCTGGAGCTGGCGGCGAGCACCGAACGCTCGACGTCGGACGAGCTCGACTTGACCCGCGAGCTTGCCTCGTTGGAGGCCGTGATCAGCGCGTTCTGGGCGTTGAGCGCGCTGGTCTGGATGTCGTTGGTCGCGTTCGCGGTGGCCGCGCTCAGCGTGCGCTCGATCTCGGTCGAGATCGTGCGGATCTGGCTCGCGGCATCCGCCGAGGTCGAGGTCAGCGAGGTCTGGGCCTCGCGTGCGCTGTTGAGGATGGTCGAGGCGGTATCGGCGCCGACCGCGGTCAGCGTGCGCTCGATGTCCGTGGTCAGCGACTTGATCTGGCTTGCCGCGTCGGTCGAGGCGGAGATCAGCGAGCCCTGGGCCTCGCGGACGCCGCTGGTGAGCGCCTCGATGGTGGCGCCGCCGGCGGTTGCCAGCGCGCGCTGCATCTCGGCCGCGAGCGAACGGACCTGGCTGGTCTGTTCGGCCGAGACCGTGAGCAGGGTGCTCTGGGCGTCGCGGGCGCTGGTGGTGATGGTCTCGGCGGTCGACTGGCCGACCTGGGAGAGCGAGCGGTGCACTTCGGCCGCGAGCGACTTGACCTGGCTCGCCGCCTCGGAGGACGCCGTCACCAGCATGTTCTGCGCCTCGCGAGCGCCGGCGGTGATGGTTTCGGCGGTCGAGGTACCGGCCATCGTCAGCGAGCGCTGCACGTCGGCCGTGAGCGACTTGACCTGGCCCGCCGCGTCCGCGGTTCCGGCCACCAGGGTGTTCTGGGCCTCGCGCGCGCCGCTGGTGAGGATCTCGGCGGTCGAGGTGCCGGCCATCGTCAGCGAACGCTGCACGTCGGAGGACAGCGCCTTGATCTGGTTGGCGGTCTCGCTCGAGGCCGCGATCAGCGCGCTCTGCGCATCGCGGGCGCCTGCGGTGATCGATTCCGCCGTGGTGGAGCCGGCCAGCGACAGCGAGCGCTGCACGTCGGCGGTGAGCGTCTTGACGTGGTTGGCCGCGTCCGAGGACGCCGTGACGAGGGTGGTCTGCACCTCGCGGGCGCCGGCCAGGATCGAGGCCGCCGTGGCAGAGCCTGCCGCCGACAGCGTGCGTTCGACGTCGGCCGCGAGCCCCTTGATCTGGTTGGAGGCGTCGCCCGACGCCGCGATCAGAGTCGACTGCGCTTCGCGGGCGCTGGTCAGGATCGAGTTCGCCGCACCGGTACCGACCGCGGTCAGCGCCTGCTCGACCTCGGCCGAGGTCATCTTGAGCTGGGCGTTGACGTCGGAGGACACCGTCATCAGCGATTGCTGGGCGGTGCGCGCACCGGTCTGGATCGTCTCGCTGGTGTTGACGACGAGGTTGGTGAGCGAGCGCTCGGCGTCCTCGACATGCGAGCGGATCGCGGTCGAGATCATCTCGGCGCGGGACATCATGTCCTCGCTGGCCTGGCGGCCGCTGCTCTCGATGCGGCCGGCGACGGCCTCGACGCGCGAGCCGAGCAGGTCCTCGAACTGCGCCACGCGCACGTCGATGTCGCTGGCGACCGAGCCGACCTTGGTCTCGATGGCCTGATGGATCTCCTGGAAGCGCGCGGTGACCGTGTCGGTCAGGTGCATCGAGCGGCCGTCGATGATCTCGGTGACGCCGGTGATGCGGCGGTCGACCGCCTCGATCGCCTGCGCGGTGCCGTCGGTGAGCGTCGAGGTCAGGAGGGTCAGGCGCGTGTCGATCGACTGCACAGCCTGCGATGCGCCGTTGGTCACCGCGGTGGTGAGATAGGTGAGGCGGGAGTCGATCGATTCGAGCGCCTGCGTCGCGCCGCCGGTGAGCGTCGTCGTGAGGTGGGTCAGCCTCGTGTCGATCGACTGGATGGTCTGGGATGCACCATCCGTCAGCGTGCTCGTGAGGTGGGTGAGGCGGGAGTCGATCGACTGGATCGCCTGCGTGGCACCGTCCGTCAGTGTCGTTGCCAGCGTGTCGAGGCGGCTGTCGACGGTCTCGGTGACTGACCGCGCGCGGGTGTCGAACGACTGTTCGAGCGCGCTGACGCGGCCGCCGAGCTGCTCGTCGAAGGTCTTGATGTGGCCTTCGATCGTGGAGTCGAGGCTGGAGATCTTGCCGTTCAGCGAGGCGTCGAGATTGCTGACGCGTTCGCCGATCGTGGTCTCGAACTGCACAAGACGCTGGTCGAGCACGGCCGTGATCTCGCCGCCATTGGCGGTGAAGCGGGTGTCGAAATTGTCGACATAGGTCTTCAGCGACTCATGGATGTCCTGCGTGCGCTGGCCCATGCGCTCGACGATCTCGCCGCCGAAGGTCTTCACGGTGCGGTCGAACTCGGAGATGTGGCGGGTGATCAGGGCGCCCAGCGTGCCGGAATCGCGGGCGAACTTCTCGACCAGCTCGGTGCCCTGGTTCCGCACCAGCTCGTCGAACGCGCTCATCTGCAGCGACAGCGAGTCGTGCGCGGTCTCGGTCTGGCTGACCACCTTGGCGACGAGGCTGTTGACGGTGGCGTCGAGCGCTTCGCTCGCCTTGTCGCCGCTCGTCATGATCTGGCCGGCGAGGCGGTTGCCGGCGTCGTCGATCTTGGCGGAGATGTCGTTGGAGCGCAGCTCGAGCTCGAGCAGCAGCGAGTCCGAGGAGTTCTTCAGGCTGTCGTGCACCTGCTCGGTGCGCTCGGAAATGCCGTCGACGATGGCGGCGGAGCGCTGCTCGAATTCGCCGGTGATGCGGTCGATGCGCTCGTTCAGCATCTCGTGGACGCGGTCGGCGAGGTCGACGAACTCGTCGTGGACGTGGCCGGTCTTGAAGTTGAGGCTGGTGGTCAGACGCTCGCTGGCGTCGAGCACGGCGCGCGTGGTCTCGTTGCTGGCTTCCTCGAGGCGGTCGAGCAGGTCGCCGCCGCGCTCGCCGAGCGCCAGGATCATGTTGTCGCCGGCATTGCTCAGCGCGCTGGTGATGTGGGCGCCGCGCTCTTCCAGCGCGCCGGTGATGGACTTGGCCACCTCGTCGACGCGCGAGGCGATCGCATCCGAGATCAGCGCGATGTCGTGGCGCAGATCGATCTGCACGCCGGAGATGGCGCTGCGGACCTGCTCGGCCTGGCCGACCAGGTTGTCGCGTTGATGCGCGATGTCCTGGAGCAGGGCACGGATGCGCACTTCGTTGTCGCTGTAGGCGCGCTCCAGCGCGGCGACCTCGTTGGCGACCAGCGTCTCGAGCTCGCCGGCGCGCGCGATCGCGCGTTCGATGCCGTCGCCCATCGCCGCGACCTCGCGGCGGATGGCCTGGCCGACGGTGACCATGGAATCGGAGGCCGAGCCCTCGGGCTCGGAGAAGCGGATCGCGACCTGCGCCATCGCCTGCGCGATCATGCGCATTTCCTGGCCGCGCCAGACCAGGCTCGCGAGGAAGTAGAACAGCATGATCGGCGCGAAGAACATCGCGATCAGGCCGGCGATGACGAGCACGCCGCCGCTCTGGCCCATGGCGGCCTGGATCGAGGGCAGGAAGCCGAATGTCAGCGCGGCGCAGGCGGCGAGCCAGACGCCGGCGAAGATGGTGGCAAAGGTGTAGACGCTGCGGGCAGGGCGGCCCTTCTGAAGCGCCTGGAGCAACTGGCCGATGGTCTCGCGGTCGTCATTGGCGGCCCGGCGCGCGGTGCGCGGCTCCTCGATCGGGTCGAACACGGTGGTCCGTTCGTTGGCGGCAGGGCGCGGCTCGAAGCTCGGCTCGTCGAAGCTCGGTGGCGGCGGCGGCGCTGCCTCGTTGCGCATGGAAGCGTTGCGGCTGGTGTCCGCAGCCGTGTCGCTGATGTTGAGGGCTTCCTGGATCGCAGAAAGCGCAACTTCTGTGGGGTCTTTGACCTTTTTCGGAGTGTTTGCCATGTTCAGTCCGAGCCCTCGTTACTTGTACGCGTCCCCCCGCGAGCCCTGCGCGCTACGCAAGCCCACAGACCGGATCATGCCGCTCGCGCGGATCTCCGAGCCGTCCCCACCCGGACGGCTTGTCCGCCAATTTCCGCAACATCCTATTGGCAGAGCGTCGCGAATGAAATGCCCGCGATTAAGACATTCTTAATCATCGTTAACAGGATCGCGCCCTAACGCCTTAGCAATAAATGGAATTCTCCACCGCGCGTGGCCGATTGCGGCAACTTTTCGTCAATAAACGGGCAGATCTGCGTCAAACAGCCCAAACATTTCGTTAACCATTTCCATGCTTGGGTGAGGTGAAACTCACCGCCGAGCCGGCGGAACCGTCGCGCGATGCCAGGGCCTGCGCCATGACGCCTGAACTGCAACGGATGGACTGGATGCCCTCGCCCCCGCTTGCACCCATCGACACCCCGCTCGACCTCGACCATCTCTCCCGGATGACGCTCGGCGACGCCGAGCTCGAGCAGGAAGTGCTGGCCATGTTCGCCGAGCAGGCGGTCCGCCTGATGGCGGCGATGGCGACCCTGCCGGCCGAGGCCGGTGCACTGGCCCACAAGCTCAAGGGCTCGGCCCGCGGGATCGGTGCTTTTGCGGTGGCCGATGCTGCGGCCAGCCTCGAGACCGCGATCCAGACCGGCCACAACCAGCGCCACGCCTTCGCCGCGCTGAAGGAGGCGGTGAGCGAGGCCCGGGCCGCCATCGAGGCGATCCTGAAGCCTTGAGGCCAGGCGGGCGAGCCGGACTCTAGTCTCTTGTTTTGACGCATTTTCTTGCCGCAAAGCGGGATTCACTTCGCAGCAAAACCCTATGGCGCCGGGCTTATCGACCCGTTATAGGACAGCCCGGACCCTCCTTCATTCCCAGCACCGCGGCAACACGAGCACACATGGCCAAGATTCACTTTGTCGACCACAAGGGCGAAACCCGCACGGTGGAAATCGAGAACGG